>Ga0209931_1000172_pt1 | contig 37259 bp, 28 predicted proteins | sample SalPonR1_B_D1_MG_FD_185697 | JGI IMG/M metagenome (GOLD analysis project Ga0209931, IMG submission 185697) | Salt pond soil microbial communities from South San Francisco under conditions of wetland restoration - Salt Pond MetaG R1_B_D1_MG... ...
ATGGTATATTTCTTTTACACAATAAATATACACCATATGGGTGAATCCCAAAAGCCTAATAACTCTTTGATTTAAAGAGTTGTTAGGCTATTTATTAACATTGTTTGCGATTTTTAGGTAATATATACATTTTAAAAATCATCAGTTAAGCAAAGTAAATTAAAATTTAAATCTCAGTACTGGTGTTAAGGTTATAGTTTCAATTAAATCAGGATTTGAAGTCAATAGAAATAATTTGCTTTGAATACCAAGTTCAAACTGCCCGCTTTGATACAAATATTTTTCCAGACCCAAGACAAACCCACCTTCTTCAAAACCTGAATTTTTGAAGCCTCTTTCTCTTATTTCAACAAAATTATCAGATATGGCAATTTTAATTTCTGCTTGATTGTGCCTTAAGTAATTGATCCCTAAGCTGGCATATAAATTATTTTTTTTATTTAAACTTCGCCGGTAGGTTAAGCTGTAAAAGTGGTTTCTTTGTCTAAGTACAATATCGTCTATGAATATCGGCGTACCATTACTTAAAGTAGGGCTACCATTGTACTTGCCATAATTCATATTTCTGTCAAAGCTAAAGGCAATTGCATTTCTAGGGTTAAAGTTATAGGTAATCGTAAACCCCCCGGAAGTGCCGATAAAGTTTTTTTGATACAATTCAAATTGATCAAAAATCTCATTATACAAGGGTATAATAACTCCATTTTCTTTGATGACCTTTTCATCATAATTCACAAAAAAATTGTCTGCAAGACCATAGTTTACAGAGAGTTCAAATTTTGATAAAAAGCTATCCTTGTTTTGTGAAAACAGAAACGAAGTATAAAGTAAACTTAGAACTATAATTTTTATTTTTATGCTGAAGTAGCTTTAACTAACTTAATTGATTTAGTTTGCCAAATAACATTAAAGATATAAAATCAAAAATAAATATCTTGGGCCAAACGAAACGTATTGGCATGCGCCTCGATTATGATTTTAATGTCTTTAGAATAGCCTCCGCCCATACTGACTTCCGTCGGGATGCCTTTTTCAAAACACGTATTTAGCACAAATTCATCACGGGCTTTACAGCCATCAATTGTACAATCAAGCTTACCTAGTTTATCTGTTTTTACGATATCAACACCACTAAGGTAAAAAATAAAGTCTGGTTTTACTTTATCGATAAGGGTTGGGAGATTTTTGTACAATATTTCGAGATACTCATCATCGCTGATGTTGTCTTCCAGAGCAATGTCAAGATCTGAAACTTCTTTTTTAAAAGGATAATTATTTTTTCCGTGCATAGAAAATGTAAATACCCGGTCATCATTTTGAAAAATATCTGCTGTACCGTTGCCTTGGTGCACATCCAAGTCTACCACTAAGATAGATTCCACCAAATTGCAGTCAAGCAGATAATATGCACCAATCGCCTGATCATTCAGCATGCAAAACGCTTCGCCTCTCTGGCGATAAGCATGATGTGTTCCTCCTGCAATATTCATAGCAATGCCATAATCTAAAGCGTAGTCGCAGGCGTTTATGGTGCCGTTAGTGATAATGCGTTCCCGCTTTACCAGCTCAGGAGATAGTGGAAATCCTATTTTTCTGGCTTTGCGGGGTTCAATGGTACAATTGTATAACTTGTCAACGTAATTTTTGTCGTGAGCAAGCAGGATATATTTCTCATTTTCCGGATTGATATCGGGAGCAAAGAAGTTTGCATCTTCACATGTTCCTTCGTATAAAAGTTGTCTCGGTAGGAGATCATATTTTTCCATAGGAAAACGATGACCTTCCGGCAGCGGATGTTTGTAAATATCGTCAAAAGCAATTTTCAGCATTTAATCGATCATTTCAAAACCGGTGTAGGGCACTAAGACTTCAGGTATTTTAATGCCATCAGGGGTTTGATAATTTTCCAGTAAACCTGCAATAACACGAGGTAAAGCGAGTGAACTACCGTTTAAGGTATGGATAAGGAGTTTCTTTTTGTGTTTGTCTTTGTATCTTATCTTTAGTCGATTAGACTGGAAGTTTTCGAAATTAGACACCGAAGAAATTTCGAGCCAGCGGTTCTGAGCTGTTGAGAACACTTCGAAGTCGTAGGTTAGGGCAGAGGTGAAACCAAGATCGCCGCCACATAACCTAAGGATTCTGAACGGTAAGCTCAACTCTTGAAGAATACCTTTGACGTGATCTACCATGTCGTCCAGAACCTTGTAAGAATTTCCCGGTTTGACAAAATTGACGATCTCAACTTTATCAAATTGATGCAGCCGGTTTAGTCCTCTGACATCGGCGCCATAGCTTCCGGCTTCTCGTCTAAAACAAGGTGTGTATCCCGTAAGCTGAATGGGCAGTTGAGCCTCCTCCAACATATCGTTACGATAAATGTTGGTTATAGGCACTTCTGCCGTGGGAATGAGGTATAAATCATCTTCACCAACATGATACATTTGTCCTTCTTTGTCCGGTAATTGTCCGGTGCCAAATCCAGAAGCTTCATTGACTACCAAAGGCACCTGAACTTCCTGATAACCGGCTTCTGTATTTTTATCCAGAAAATATTGAATCAAAGCACGTTGAAGTTTAGCGCCTTTACCTTTATAAACGGGAAAACCCGCACCGGTAATTTTGTTGCCCAGTTCAAAGTCGATGATGTCGTACTTTTTGGCCAGTTCCCAATGGGGTAGAGCTTTATCGTTCAAGGTTGGGATATCGCCTTCTGCATAGATTTCTTCATTGTCATCTTCTGTCAATCCAGAGGGCACGGTGTCGTGAGGGACATTAGGAATCTGATAAAGCAATTCGTTAAGATCTCCAATTAGATTATCTTGTAGTTCTGATAACTCTTTACTTTTAGTTTTTAATTCTCCAGTCTGAGATTTAAGCTTGTTAGCTTCATCTGTCTTCCCACTCTTAAACAACATTCCGATTTGCTTAGAAATGCTGTTTGACTTGGCTAATGTCTCATCGAGTTTCGTCTGTGTAGAACGTCTTTTTTCGTCAATTTCTATGACCTTATCAAAAATTGATTTTGCATCAAAATTTCTTTTCAGTAATTTTTTTTCGTAAGCTTCTTTATTTGCTCTTATATATTTAACTTCTAGCATGCGCTTGTATTTTCAATTTTTTGAATTGCAAATTTAGTAAAAGCTTTTATTAAACTAGGATTTAGTTCTGAAATGTGTAAAGACAAAAGCTTTTTAGAATATGCTATTTACGACTTTGACAGACTAATAATTATCCTATTTATTTTAAATTATATTTGCATTTATGATTTGGGAAAAATTAGAAACATATAGACAGCAATATTTAGATTTGGGTTTATCAGAGGCTATAAATTACGAAAAGTTTGCTATGATCTCAATTGTCTTTAATTCAACTAAAATTGAAGGTTGTTCGCTAACCGAAAATGATACAAGACTCTTATTAGAGAAGGATGTAACTGCAAAAGGGAAGCCATTGTCTGATCACCTAATGGTTAAAGATCATTATAAAGCTTTTCAATTTGTGAAAGAAACTTCGATTCAAAAACAAAAAATAAGCATTGTCCTTATTAAGCAAGTGGCTGGTCTGGTGATGAAAAATACCGGTGGAGTTGTAAACGCCATGGCAGGTAGTTTTGATACATCAAAAGGAGATTTGAGAAAGGCACAAGTTTACGTCAATGAAAAATATTTTCCTGATTATTCTAAAATCAAAGGCTTACTTCGCCAACTTGTTGATAATATTAATGATAGAATTGACAATGTGAATAATAACGACGTCATCAAACTCTCTGCAGATTTTCATTACAATTTGGTTAACATACATCCGTTTGGAGATGGCAACGGTAGAACTTCAAGACTGATGATGAATTATATTCAGCTCTATCACAATGAACCTCTAATTAAAATCTTTACAGAAGACAGAGACGAATACATTAAAGCATTAAATGATGCTGAAAAGCATGGAGATATAAATATTTTTAGAGATTTTATTTGTCTTCAACAAATTAAATTTTACAAAGCTGAAATCAAAAAATTTAAGCAGAGAGATAAAGGTTTTAACTTGCTTTTTTAAGGTGATAAATAATATATCAAATTTTACTTGATTTTTAAATCTAACTTTAAGAGGCCATTACATTTTATTAGGATTGAAAATCTTGCCTTGAAAAATCAATAGTCACAACACCATATCTCAAGCTTCGAATCGAAATGTGGAACTGTGACTATTGATAGTTGCAATTAAAATTCTACTTCTGCGGCAATACCAGGTTGTTGCATACAACCTCAGTAATGTACCGCTTTTCACCACTTTTAGTTTCGTAAGATCTACTGGTAAGTTTACCGCCTACAATAATCTCACGTCCTTTGCTGACGTAGTTTTCTACAACTTCTGCGGTTTTACCCCAAACAACGACCCTATGCCAGTGGGTGTTTTCTACTTTTTCGCCTTTGGCGTTGGTATAGTTTTCATTGGTGGCTAAACTGAACTTAGCCAATTTCTTTCCCGAGTCCAGATTGATGACTTCGGGGTCTTGTCCTAATCTTCCCATTAACTGTACGTGATTTCTTAAATTATTCATGATTAAAAATTTTTAGTGCCTACCATTTCGGCAGACTGGTTAAACAAATTATTTTAAAAACGCCGTTGAGTTAAAACGACATGACAAAGATGCAGCAGGAGGGAAGTTTTAGTCGGTAAATAAATTTTTACTGTCGTTTATATATGTTTGTAAACGTTTGTAAATGAATAGTACCCTAAATTTCAATATATTAAAATTAATAATAAAAACATTTAGCAATCTATTAGCGATAATTATTTTTATTTAAAAATAGACTTAAAAGTAAAATATTGACTTATAAATTAATCATGACCACCTCTATTATACTGGCTCAAACAGCATCTTAAAACTATATAGATACAGGATAAAAAAACAATTAAGGATTGAGTGCCACAGCACATCGATTCATACATACTGTTCATCGAATAGGTGTTTGTAGATAGGCTATTGAACCGCATTTTTGTCTCAAATCAAAAACAAATATCATGAAACTAAAATTTAATTTATTACTTATTGTATTTATCGCTCTAAATACATTAACTGCAATGGGGCAACAAGACACTCCATTAGACAAGAATTATTTTCAGCTTACTCCAAGAGTAGGGTTTGATTTGCCAACCTATCGAAATAATACGCCATATATAGACTATAATGGTGGTTTGGATCTCGGCTTATCTTTAGATTACTATTGGAGTTGGTTTGGCTTAGGTGCCGATTTTGATTATATCAAAAATTCACCAGAAAGCATTTACCCTACGACAGATTTAAGCAGTTTTTCAGACTTTAATTTAACTGAAGATGGGATTACCAGAATGTTTTATGGTATTGGTCCAAATTTTCAGTATCGGGGAAGGTCAGGAAGATTTACAGCAGAATTGAATACTAGAGTTGGTCTGGCCTCTATCGACGGTGGTCGTACACTTCTGGAAGGTAGCACAACTGGCATGGCACCATATCAACTTCTAAATTTTCATGCGGGCTATGACACTTCAGGGGTATTGAGTTTTAAGGGTCAATTACGCTTCACCTATTGGTTTACAAACCACTTTGGTATAAATGCTGGTGCATACTATTTGCATCATTTTGATGCAGAAGAAGATTCAGATGCTGGCGTTTCGGCAGGATATCAACCATTTATAGAAGATGGCGGAGAACTATTTATTGGTCAAGACAATGTTTTATTGCGAGAAGAAGCCTGTGAGTGTGATATTTATTCGGTAGGAGCCTTTGTTGGTATCACTTTCAAATTTGGAAAAAAAGAAAATAAATGTCCGGTCTGCCAATTAGACCATTATCCCCATTGTTGTGCAACTTGTGGCTGTAGTATTACTGTGACTGCAAAAGACAAGTTTACGGGCGAATTATTGCCTGATACAGATGTGGTTTTAGAAGATTTACAAGGTAATGTGATAAAAACTGGCACTACCAATACTTATGGTACGGTTGTTTTTGAAGATGTAGAAGAAAATGATTATGTCATAAAGGGTAAATTGTATGATGTTAATTTAGAAGAAAGTTCTATATCTAAAGCAGACTTCAAAGATTGCAAGCAAAACGGTTCAGGCCTTCAAAAAGAAATACAATATACAGATGAGAATTTTATTTTAAACGGTAATGTTGTTGAATGTAATACACCTAAAGGCATACAAGGTGTAGATGTAATTTTAAAAAATAAAATTAAAGCAGGTCAAAAAAATACGCTTTCAGACATTGAAGGCAATTTCATTTTTCACTTAAACCAATCTTCTACCTATGGTCTTAATGGCAGAAAAGATGGCTATTTTTCTAATGAAGTAGAAGTAAATACAAACAGCTATAATAGAAATAGTACGCTGTTTATAGATTTTGAAATGTGTGTAGACCCCTGCGGAAAAGCCATTAAATTAGACAACATAAACTTTGATTTAGATAGGGCTATAATCTTACCGGACGCAAAGCCCGACTTGGATTATGTTGTGAAATTAATGCAAGAAAACCCTGGCATTACAGTAGAAATGTCTTCACACACAGATAGTCAGGGAAGTGATGATTATAACCAAAGCTTATCTCAGCGTAGGGCAGATGCTACTGTAAATTATATAGTCTCCAAAGGAATAGCAAGAGATAGGTTAATCGCCAGAGGAGCTGGTGAGACTGAGCTTAAAAATACCAAATGTGGAAATAACGTGCCTTGTACAGATGAGGAACATCGTATAAACAGACGTACAGAGTTTAAAGTAGTCTGCTTCTAAATAAAATAATGTTGAGTTAGCCCTCACAAATTTTGTGCAGGTCCAAAAGTTTATACCTGCACAATTTTTTTTAACCTTTTTAAAAACAAATAAAATGAAAAATTTAAAAAATAAAACACAAAAAGTATCAAGTTATAGTTACATGCTCTTAACCCTAATTTTGATGACAAGCTTATGGTCTTGTAGTGATGCGGATGATTGTGTTTATGACACAAATATAAATGAATCATGTGAATTGCAAGCAGAGTTAAATCTGTCAACAGGAATAGATACAAATGGTAATGTTATTACACCAACATCTGGTGCAGTAGATCCTAACTGGCATGTTATTAACCAACCTCCTTTAATTTCTTGTTCAGAACCAGTATTAGCAAGCTTTAATGGAGATGCTTATGTTATGAACTATAATAACTCAGGCCCAGATGCTTGGGTTAATCAGACTGGCTCATCCACTATTGCACCCTTTGATCTTGGTACATCAAATAATTTCTATTGTAACAATCCAATAAATTCTATGGGTGAAACTATTCCTTATTTATTTGAACGCTCATTCTGTGTGCTTCAAGATACAAACGTAGATTTTAATTTTACTTTTAAAGGAGACGATCAAATCACTTTTGAATTAGTTAAAAATAACCCGTTAACAGTAATTAGTACTAGTTCAACTTTTGTATGGGGTTCGTCGCCTCCCGGTCTAGGAACATGGAGCGCTACAAATTTGCCACTTACCTCAGGAAGTTATAGTATAAGAGCAAAACTGGTTAATACCGTATTAGTAACCTTAGGTTTTTCATTACTTGGAAATTTAGTCACTACAAATGGTGATGCATCAATTTCTGATAATTCCTTAGGATGTTGCGAAAATAATATTATCAGCATTTTAAACATATTAGATGATAATTGCAACGATACATTTGATTCTGGAGATTTATTAGGTGAAGATTGGACGTTCAATTTAAAAGATAGTGATAACACTATAATTAGAACATCACAAACGGATATTAATGGCAACATATTTTTTTCAGGATTACCAGATGGAACATATACAATAGAAATACAAAATGAGATAGGTTTTACTCAATCTCTGCCTAATACGACGGGATCTATTAATATTACCGTATCTAATAATGATGTACAGATACTAGAATTCTTAAATTGCCCAGAATAAATAATTTTAATTATTTATTCATAATAAGCCTTAAAACCCGGATTATGCAACAATATTTTTACTGGCATAATCCGGATTTAAACAAGTCTACTTCAAAAAGAAATATTCAGTTTTAACAAACAACGAAATAAATCTTCTATCTTTAAAAATTGTTAAAACGAATTTTTAATATGTTTGAATGATTAGCAACTAAAACTTTATAAACTACATATCGTAAAATCAAAATAACAGATAACCGATTCAGCCTAATATTAAATTTTTAAAATCTTAATATTTACAACTAACCAAAATTAAAAAAAAAATGAAATCCAAACCTCTTTTTTACGCCCAAAGCATCATAATCATTATACTTATCATACTACTATTTAAATGCTGTAGTGAAAAGCAGAATGACTGTACAAACTCAGATTTTGAAAATTCTCCTAATAAAATTTCAGATACTTTAGCCAATGCAATGGAGGAGCTTTATAAAGAAAATCAGCTTGTTTTTATCAATGAAAATCTAGGGATAGAAGATAACCGCCGACATTGGTTCCCGCTTAAGGAACTTAAAAGCTATATCTGTTACATTGAAGAAAAAGCAGATTCACTTAATTATAATAAAGATGGCTTGGGGATAAGAGTGTATAATGCCGCAAAATACGATACCATTGGTCTAAGCTTACCTGTAACTGATAATGGAATAAGTGACACCTTAATAAGATCTTCCATCTTTATGATAGGCACGCATAACATCAATTTAGATGGCTCTGTAAATATGGGTATTGGAAATGCCAGCCGAAGTATAATTGTACAAAACCCAAATGTTAATTTTGACGATGACAAAGCATTTAATATGGGAGATCCGGGTGGAGGTGATTTTCAATTAAAAGGCAATAATTAATGACAACTGCACTATTTTTCAAAATATTGATGTGGCTAGCCCAACTGGCTGGAGTTATTTTTGCAATCATATATTGGAAATATTATAAGAATACTAATCAACGATACTTTCTTCAATTAATTATTCTCATTTTTCTATCTGAAATTTTAAGCACAACATTAAAAGAAGTTTACGGCATTCCTAATTACTTTATTTATAACATCTTATCTTTTGTAACTCAACTCTTTTATTTGATATGGTTTTATAAAATTTCAGACGAAAAATTCATTTTGAAAGTAGGAATTTTAATATATGGTTTGTCAGTAATATATTGTCTTATATTTAATTCTTTTTTAGGTGGACTGTATAAAATGATGTGGTACACCGGGGCAATACTAATATTATTCAATGCTATATTTTATTTTAATAAAATACTCAAAAAAGATGAAATCATTTATTATCAAAAAAATCAAGTATTTTGGATTGTTACAGGATTATTAATATACCATCTTGGATATCTTCCATTACTCTTTTTTATTGATGTTGAACTGTTTAAATCAAACACTCTATATTATAGAATACCTGTCCTGCTTTTAAATTTAGTATTGTATGGTTGCTTTATAAAATCATTTTTATGCTCGAAGACCCAGAAAACATAAAGCTCATATTTATTGCTCTTTTTGGTACTATTTTTTTAGTCACTATTGCTGTTGTACTTCTATTTATAGTTTTTAATAATAAAAAAAATAAACTAATTCAAACAAACTTACAAGCTAAGATTGAAGACCAAAAACGCCGCCACGATTTGGAATTGAAAGCCTTAAGGGGACAAATGAATCCACATTTTGTACATAATTCTCTAAATGCCATTCAATATTATATACAACAAAATGAAGTTGAAAAATCTGAAACCTACTTAGCTAAATTTTCTAAATTAATGAGGCAGTTCTTTGATTTCTCAAGGCGTAAAACGGTGAGCCTTCAAGAAGAGGTTTCACTCATAAAAAACTACCTTTATATCGAGAAAATGCGCTTTGAAGAAAAAATAGATTTTAAAATAAATGTAGATGATAAATTAGATGTTGAAGAGGAACATATCCCAAGTATGATTTTACAACCCATAGTTGAAAATGCCATAAACCATGGTTTGTTTCACAAAAAAGGAAAAGGTAAACTCAATATTAATTTTCAACAAATAAAGACCAATTGTTTTAGGGTTAGCATAGAAGATAATGGTATTGGGATTAAGGCATCTAAGACATTGAATAAACCTTTAGAACACAAAAAAACATCTCATTCTTCTGCTGCCATAGAAGAACGCATTCATTTTCTAAACCAAAGTAGCAATTATGAGGTTAGCTATAGCATTTTAGATTTATCTGATGAAGATCAAAAAGAAACAGGAACAAGAGTAACATTAACTTTTAATCATAACTATAATGACGAAGATTAAAACCCTAATCATAGACGATGAGCCAAAAGCGCTTGCCATTCTTGAAAATAAAATTAATCGTTTTTGTCCAAACTTAGATATTGTCGGCATGACTCAAAACCCAACAGAAGTTATAGATTTAATAAAGTCATTACAACCGGATCTTATTTTTTTGGATATAGCCATGCCTGAAATAAATGGTTTTCAAGTGCTCAAAGCCATTGAAGACCCAAACTTCGAAATTATTTTTGCAACAGCATTTGACAGTTATGCTATTGAAGCCATTAAACACTGCGCCATAGGTTATCTTGTTAAACCAATAGACAATGAAGATTTGGTTGAAGCAGTTAATAATGCCATCTTAAATATTGAAGAAAAAACAGCTCTACAAAAAAACAAACAACTCATTGAAAATTTAGGAGCTCAAACCTTTCAAGACAAAAAAATTGTGATTCCCTCACAAGAAGGTTTAGAATTTGTGAAAATTGCAGACATTATTCACCTGGAAGGTGACAATGGTTATACCAAAATTCATTTTATAAATCGTAAATGTATATTGAGCTCGCACAGTATAGGCCATTTTAATAAATTGTTAGAGAGCAAATCTTTTTATTTAATTCACAAATCTCATTTAATAAATTTAAGCTACATCCAAAAATACTTAAACGATGGCTATGTAGTAATGGAACAAAATTTTAGATTACCCGTATCTAGAAATAGAAGACAAGAATTTTTACAAAATCTAAAAGGCTAAAGCCTCTTTTTGAGAGGACATTAGCCTAATAATTTAATTCCAAAATTGAACTTATTGGTTCGATTAGAATTTAACACATCTTTTCGTAGAAAAAATGCTATCGCTGTGGCAGCACCAGATTATTGCATACCACTTCTGTAATATAACGTTTCGCGCCTTCTTTGGTTTCGTAAGAGCGGTTGGTAAGTTTACCGGCAATGAGCACTTCTTGACCTTTGGTGACATAGTTCTCTACAATTTCAGCAGTTTTACCCCAGGCCACAATGTTGTGCCAGTGGGTGTTCTCTACTTTTTCGCCTTTGGCGTTGGTGTAGTTTTCATTGGTGGCTAAACTAAATTTTGCCAGCTTTTTGCCTGAATCAAGATTGATGATTTCAGGGTCTTGTCCTAACCTTCCCATTAACTGTACGTGATTTCTTAAATTATTCATGATTAAAAATTTTTAGTGCCTACCATTTCGGCAGACTGGTTAAACAAATTTTTTTAAAAATGCCGTTGAGTTAAAACGACAGGACAAAGATGCAGCAGGAGGGAAGTTTTAGTCGGTAAATAAATTTTTACTGTCGTTTACTTATGTTTGTAAACGTTTGTAAATGTATAAATATCTATATTACAATATACTATAAAAATTAAAAATTAAGAATTAAGAAAAAATTAATTAATAAACAGTAGTCAGTGACCAGTTAGCAGTAAACAGAAGCCAGAAACAAATTTCAAGAGCAATAGGCACAAACCCAGAAACCAAGAACCAGAACCCCAAAACTATAAACTCGAAATTTAAAACCTGAAGACCGAAAAACAACCCAAGATACCGAGAAAAACAATTAGCGAAATCATGAAATCTGAACTCGTAAATCCTAAATTGTAAATCTGAAATTTAAAACGCCTCTGCAATACTCAGATAAAAACTATTGGTCCCATCGCTTCCAAATCCCCAGTCTAATCTCAAGTTAAGTCTCTCCGATTGATCTAAAGCAAATCTCAATCCTAAACCATAGTTGGGCTTAAGGCTGTCAAATCGAAATTCATCTACATTATGATATACGTCACCAGTGCCTATAAAAGCCACAGCACCAAAACGTGAATTTTTAAAGTTTTTTCTATACTCTAGTTGACTAGCCAATAGATCGCGATCTACGAACCGGCCTTCCCGGTAACCTCTCATGATCTCACTGCTCCCAAAAAAAGCATATTCTGAGAAAGGATTGTTTCCTCGGGTGAACCTGGCTAATAGTTGAAAGGCCAATACATCATTATTCTTTTTTGATATATCTATGAAATGCCTAAGATCTAATCGGGTGAGGTTGAAATTATGTGTCCCGCCAAGAACTTTACCATACTTACCGTAGGTAAATTCTAAATACCAACCATCCTGTGCATTTAGAATGTTGCTACGATTATCGAATAGCACCGCAGCTTCAACGCCAACAGAAGTAGAACCATTAAAGCCATCGGGTTGGTTGGTGGCAATAAGACCATTTTCTTCAAACTGTGTTTTGTAAATATGATTGTAGCGAAATCCGGCACCTATAAACAAATACCGGTGAAACATCTGTTTCAGAAAAATAGGTTCGAATAAAAATTGATAATAGTCATATTGCTCTTCGTTGGAAGAAGGTGTATCGTTTCCAATGCCATAGTATAATCTTGGATAATTTTGAAAAAGTAAATTCCCCTCTATTACCCATTCCTCCTGATTGGTAAACATTTCAAAGCCCGAGTATAGAAAGAATTGATTGTTAAGCGTGTACTGTAAGGTAATCGGCATGTTAGAGACACGTGTTTCTTCACCACTGCCATTAAATTTAAATAAATATTTTGCTCCGGTACCAAAAGATAAACTGGTTTCCGGCGAATAACTCATCACCGGTGCTGCGATAAATTTCTGAAGATAAAGCGTGCTGTCCTTTTCCACAGCCTTTTGGTTGGGGTAAAAGGTGAAGAATTCTTTTAAATCTTCAACCATTTGTGCTTTTGTATTCAAAGTTATACAAAGCATTAGAACTATTAAGGTGTATTTAAGTAGAGTAGTAATAAGAACTAATTTTAAATATAAGCCCGCAAAGTAATCATCCCAAGAATTATATTCATCTTTTTAATATTATTTTTAATTAGAATTTATATAACCCGTTTGATGTTTGATGTGCGTAAAAGGATTAAAATTACAGACTTAGGCATATAATAACAAACAATTTTAAATTTTAATAAAAGTCATAACTCTATTAATAACAGTTACTTATAGTCTTACTTTGCCCAAAGGCCTGCCTGCTATACTATGGGTTATAAATTAATATAGGGTATAAAACTAACATCAAAAAGAAAGCGAAAAAAATTCAAAATGATAACGAAAAGATCAAAATTAACTTTGAATATTCCCTCTAAAAGCGATAATTAATTTAATGCTTGTCTTTTTATTTCTTTCAAAATATTGGTTTATCTTAACACCCAATCTTTATTATTATCCTGTTCATGCCATTTGAAATAACTGTCCTCAAAGGAATAAATTAAAACTTGCCCGGAACAGGTCAATCAATTTTTCGACAAATAGATGATTTAAGACATCGTATGATGATGTTAGCTGTGGGAAATGTTATTGGAGGGCCTCAATCTTACTAATCTGAATGTATATTTTGAAACCTAAAAATGAATTTCAATAATTCGTTGAGTTATATCTGATTTGTTGATCTTTGAAGACTTTTTGTAGAAATTGTAATTTTAACAGGAATTATAATTATTTTTGTATTTTAATGTATTATAAATCACTCCTTTTTCTATTCTTCTTAGCTTTTATTCACACTTATGCGCAAACAACTATTGCAACAAATTCCTGTGCTGAAATTGAAGAAGGTTCTATCTATGCTTGCAGCTGGGGAGGTATTTTTTGGGCAAAAACATATAATCTTCAAGACTATGGCATAAATACAAATCAGGAGTTTATTGTAAACTACGGTGAAATAGGCTTGTCTGAAGTCGGTACATGGGATGTAAATATTAGATTTAATATCTACGAAATTGATTCAAATTTTCCCACATCCTTTTCAGAAACCAATATAATAGGCAGTAGTCAGATAATTCCGGTGATCTATTTCGGCACTTCAAACCCCCAGATAATTTCAGCAAATTTTGATAGTTCAATACTCATACCAGCTGAAGTTGAAATGATTTTAGTAGAAGTAGAACAATTGGATAGTACAAGCAGTGGAGCAATAGCCTTTGCGGCAAACATGACTAATGGTGATAATTCTTTGTCTTGGTTTAGATCGGGTAATCCAGGTTGTCCGCCTTATGTATATGAAAGTACGGCAGATATGGGGTATACAGATGCAAATTTTCACATTGCTATCTCAGGTATTATAGATAATACAGCAGCACCTTTTACGTTAAACTACACAAGTAATTGTGCACAAACTGATAAAGCGTTTATGCTTAACAATACAGAAAATATTTCATCTGTGCTTTGGGATTTTGGTGATCCTGCTTCAGGTTCAAATAATACCTCAACTTTATTATCACCTACACACGATTTTTCTGCTCCGGGTAATTATGCAGTTTCTGTCACAATTACGCAAATAGACGGTACTACTTACACAATCAATGAAAATATTACTGTGGCCGAGCCGCCAGTTGCCCATCCCATTGAAGATATATATAGCTGCGAAGATGAACAAGGGACAGGCATATCCTCAAATTTTGATACGTCATTTATTGAAGAACAATTGTTTGGGAATCAAAACGGCGTCTCAGCATCTTATTTTGATCAAAATGGAAATCAGTTGCCAAGCCCTTTGCCCAATCCCTTTACAAATACACAGCAAGATGTTCAGGAAATCACGGCTAGAATTAGTTATAGTAATGATCTATGCTGTTATTCTGAAACAACGTTTAGCATGATTGTAAACCCTAAACCAGAAATACCTCAACTGGAAAATGTCTTTGCCTGTGATATTGATGAAGACGGATTTACTAATTTCAATTTCAATGAGATAGCTGATGATTTGCTCAATGACCAAAACGGGGTATCATTATCTTTTTTTGATAGTAATACTACGCTGATTGAGACAGATGATTATGACAGTTTTATAAACCTTACTCCGGGACAAGATTTTATAAATGTTATTTTGACAAATGAACAGTCAAATTGTGTTTCCGAAGCTGAAATAACCTTATATATAGAAAACAATCCGGTTGCCCATGAGGTAGAAACAATATATGCGTGCGATGATAATGGTGATGGCATTTCAGAATACTTCAATACGTCAACTGTTGAGGCTCAGGTTCTCAATGGGCAAACTGGGTTGGAGGTGAGTTATTATGATGAAAGTGGCAACCTGCTACCTAGTCCGCTGCCTAATCCATATACCAACTCTGTTCCATTTAATGAGGTTATAAGCCTTAGGGTTACAGATCCTAATACGAGTTGTTATTCAGAAATCAATCTTGAATTAGAAACGTCTACACAACCTGTGATTACTCAACCTGCTAATTTATATGCCTGTGACCAGGGCAATGGATTTTCCAGCTTTGACACTTCAAACCTTGAACAGCAATTAATAGGGAATCAAACAGGTTTAGATATTTCCTTTTATGATGAGAACTTTAACCCGCTCCCAAGCCCTTTGCCTATTGATTTTCAAAATGTAAATCCATTTCAGGAAACCATCAATATTAGAGTAGAAGATGTCACCAACCCTGAGTGTTATACAGAAACCAGTGTAAATCTGATTGTGAATGCCTTACCAGAAGTTGAAATCAACGAAAACTATTTAATTTGTGCGCTGGATCCCTATAAGACTTTAAATGTTATTGATAATTTCAATGCTTATGAATGGACTTTCGAAGATGGAACCATACTCTCAGAAACGAATTCAGCTGTTATCCCGGACGAAGGCAACTACAATTTAAGAGTAACCCAAATGGAAAATGGTATAGTATGCGAAAATAATTTTGAGTTTAGTCTTATAAGGTCTCAATTACCAGAAATAGAACAGGTAAACCACGGGAGCTTAGGCAATAATTTTATTGAAATCATAGCCAGTGGTGATGGAGATTTTGAATATTCTATTGATGGTACTAACTATCAGGACAGCAATTACTTTTCTAATCTTATTGGAGGTAATTACAGTGTTTTTGTGAGAGACAAAAATGGGTGTGGTGAAGATGTAAAGCGAGTGGCAATTGTAGATTATTCTGATTTTTTCACCCCAAACGGTGATGGTATTAATGATTTCTGGCATGTAAAAGGTATTAATAAGGTGCCAGGTTCAGAAGTGATGATTTTTGACCGATACGGGAAGTTTTTAGTTAAATTAACTTCATACGAACAAGGCTGGGATGGAACTTATAACGGCAATCAAATGCCATCTAATGAATATTGGTTTAGAGCAACCTTAAAAAACGGGGAAAAATTTTCAGGCCACTTTTCACTTATAAGATAGATAAAAATATAACAACTTAAATAACTTCAAAGCCCACCTCCTCAAAATCATCAATTTGTGTTATCAGTATATTGCCCTTTTCAATAGTTGTCATAGGCCCCAATGCTCCTGATAAAATAATTTCGCCGGCTTTTAGGGGGTTGCCTCTTTTTATCATTGTTTGCGCTAACCAAAGAACTGCACTTAGCGGATTACCCATACAGGCTTTACCCGTACCTTCTGAAACTAATTCATCATTTTTGAAAAGTTGCATCCTGCAATTTTCTAGGTCGATTTCTGAAAGATTAACTTTTTCATTACCCAGCACAAAATGACTGGCAGAAGCATTATCGGCTACAGTGTCAGTGATTTTAATGTCCCAGTTTTCAATCCGACTTCCTACGATTTCTATAGCTACCCGCGCATGATCTATGGCTTTAATTACTTTATCCAGGTTTAAATGATCAGAATCTAAATCGCTTTTTAGAATAAAAGCCCATTCGGCTTCAGCTTTGGGTTGCATCAAGGCATTGGAATCTAACTTGGTGTGATTATCAATTTGCATCTTATCCGTCAGAATGCCAAAATCGGGTTCATCTACACCCAACTGCTCCTGAACCGCAAAAGAGGTCAAGCCAATTTTTTTGCCGATGATTATAGCGCCATCAGCCAGTTTTTTTTCAGTGACTAATTGTTGAATTTTATACGCTTTATCTATATTTTTTTTATTTGTAAAAAAATTCCTGATTGGAGCAATAGGTTGTTTTGATATTTTAGCCTTATAAATGTCTTCTGCTATCTGTTTCAATAAATTCATCCTTTAGATTTAAGTATTTATATAAAACATTGGCGACTTGGCACCCCTGTCTGCCAACGTTTAGGCAGGATTGCGAGATGAAGAAAAATCATAAATCTTTATTTCGCATTTCCTCAAGTTTTTCTTTGTCCAGCACATAATCCTTTATGTCCTTGTCTTTCCAGCGGTGGTACAAAAACAACGGCATAAAAATAAACGAACTGAATAATACAGATAGACCAATGATTTTATCACCTAACTCAGGGTTTTCCTGAATGATTTTAATGAAAAAACCAGATCCAAAGCCTCCACACATGATGATAAAACATATCCATAATACAATTCTCATAACTCACTTTTTATTGTATACTCAAATCTACTAATTTATCACGATATGCCGTGAGCATTTTAGATTTTGATATGAAACCTATATAGTTACCTTCTCTAACCACAGGTAAATTCCAGGCTTCTGTTTCCTTAAATTTCTTCATTACATCCTTGGCATTACAATCTTTGAGATCTATGACATCCGGTGCGGTTTGCATTAAATCGCTTACTTTTAATTCGCTGTATAAATCTTGTTTAAACATGACACTTCTGATGTCATCTAAAAGTAAAATGCCTTTAAATACACCCTGATTATCTGTAACCGGAAAAATATTTCGGGATGATTTTACCACACCGTCATAAACCACATCTTTTAATGACATGTCTAGTCGCAGGATCACGAAGTTTCTTTCAATCAACTGATTAATTTCCAGCAAACTTAAAACGGTCTCATCTTTATCGTGAGTCACTAATTTACCTCGTTGAGCCAGTTCAACATTGTATATTGAATGTCTTTGGAAACGCTGACTTATACCATAGGAAATCGCTACACATATCATTAACGGAATATACAAGTTGTATCCTGAAGTTATTTCTGCAATCAGGAAAATAGCTGTCAGCGGGGCATGCATCACGCCGGACATCAAGCCTGCCATAGCTACTAGAGCAAAGTTGTTGTCTGATATATCATGATCAAAAACATTCAATTGCTTAATGAATAATGCGTAACAACTACCGATAATACTTCCAATAAATAACACGGGTGCAAAAATTCCGCCTACTCCGCCAGCAGCAATGGTTACTGACGTAGCAATGATTTTAAAAAGCATTACAAGTACCAGAAAACCTATAAAAAACCAGAGGCTGTCCCAACCAAAATTCAATTGGGATTCTTCCCAAAACACATAGTTGCCGGCCAATAGTTGGTTCATAAACGGATAGCCTTCACCGTATAATTGAGGAAAGGCAAAAATCAGAACACCTAAAATTAAGGCTCCCAAAAGAGCACGTTTAAATCTGGTTTTTATTTTTTCAAAAAATAGGAATGTTTTGCTGTATATTCTTACAAATGTTAATGAAAATCCTGCGCAAAAGATGGCTAAGATGATGTAATAAAATACATCTTCAATATAAAATGGAGATGTCACCTGAGGCTGAAGAATGATATCTGAACCAAAGAAAAAATAAGATGTGAATATTGCAGAAACTGAGGCCACAAGAAGCGGAATCATGGACACCAAGGTTAAATCTAAAGCAAAAATTTCGATAGCAAATATAATGGCGGCAATAGGCGCTTTAAACAAAGAAGACATGGCTCCGGCAGCTGCACAGCCAATTAACAAGGTTCTTGTGGCCTGATTGACCTTAAAATATTTTGACAGTATAGAGCCCAAACCCGCACTGGTGGCTACCGTAGGAGACTCCAAACCTACAGAGCCACCAAGCCCGACTGTAAGTGGTGCGGTTATGAGTGAAGCATAACTCTGAACGCGTCTTACAAAACCCTTACGTTGAGAAATAGAAAATAGTATTGAAGAAATTCCTTGACCTAATTTAACTTTTAGAATATAATTCAGTACAAGGTAGGTCAGCATTAAACCTATGAAAGGAAAGACAAAGTAATAGACTTGTTGAAAGGTAAAAACAAGCCCTTTTTCAATAAGCTGTTGTATAAGGTAAGTCAGGTTTTTAAGCGCAACAGCAACAAGTCCTGCCCCTAAGCCAATTAGCGCACTTAAAATAATCACAAATTGATGGTGAGAAAGGTATTTTTCTTTCCAGGCTATAATTTTGAAAAGGACTTTATTCAAATCGTATTTAGACATTCATTTCTGCAATTTGTTTAAGTTTTACAAAGTTAGGTTATTTAAACCCAATTCCATATTGGAAAAACAAAGCGTATTCTGATGCTGTAATTATATGAATAAAAAAAGAAGTTGTCTCAAAATTAATTAATCTTGGTATTCTGAAATTTATTTCAAGACTACAATAGCATGGTTTTCATTCTGTTTTAGAGTCTGAAATGAGATGAGATTTCCAAAACAAAGGTTTTGAGACAACTTCTAAAAAATAAGGCAAAACTATAGCTCTTTTCTATACCTGTAAATTAGACCTGCGCCGGTCAGTATTCCAATGCCAATTAGTCCGCTGATGGGGGCTTCACTTGGATCATTATCATTGACCTCAGGGTCAAAAAAAGGAGGTAATCCTTGAGCATGTGTTGTACCGGTAAAAATGAGTATAACAAGTATTATTAAATAATATTTGTATTTAGAAAATGACATAAGTGAATTGTTATTTTAAAATTAATTTTGCAGTAAATTCTTCTCCATTTTGTTCAACATTTACCACATAAACTCCCGGAGATAATCTAGAAGCATTAACACTAATAACTTGATTAGAGCTATCTGATATATAAGGGCTCAAGACTTGTCTTCCGGATAAGTCGAAAATATTTATCGTGCAATCACTCAAATTACGGTCTTTGATTTTAAGGTTAAAGATTCCATCACTGGATGGGTTAGGATATAGCCTAATGTCTTCACTTAGCAAATTTTCATTAAGACCTAGAGTCGTATTGTCAAATTTTAAACTAAAGCGGTCAGAGGCAATACTCTCTGCGATGGCCGGATCAACTGAAAACATATAGGCTTGAGTACCATCTATTAATGTTTCTGTATTTAAGTAATTATCAATGATATATAGAGTTATATCATCATTCCAGTTGTTAAGATTTAACCTGAATTCATAGTTTGAACCTTGATATTGATCAATATATAAAGGAGCTGTATATTCATTTTGAGCCATATCCAGTCTTTCTATGGCCAGCAATGTATTTGAATTTTCTGAAGCCAAATTTTCATTAGGATTTAAAAGTTTACCGGCATCAAAGTCGTCAATACCATTGTTGGCTCCAGCTTCTAATCTAAATTTGACGACATCCAGTCTTGTATTATTATCATTGTATAATTCCAGATTAGCTACCGCAATATTATTTTCAGAAAACACACTAGTGACGGTTCCAGAAGTGTTTTTTGAACTTTCTGTAAATATTAAACCTGGTGGAGTAGTAACTGAAGCCGAATTTTGAACAAAAAAGCTTTGCCCGGGCTGTAGCATTTGCTGAGCCGGAGTTACGTTATCTACCACTTCATAAGCACCTTGCGTAGCAGCGTTGGGATTCCAAATAAATAAGTGATTGCTGTTAATATCTCCACTAAAAGTTAAGGCATTGAAATCTACAATGGCTTGATATGGATTAGATACAAAACTGAATTCGCTGTTTGAAGCAGCCAGAAAAGCGGTTTTATCTATCTCGCCCGTGGCCAATTTGCCTTTAGCTCTTATGACAGTATTGGTTGGTGTCTGATTACCTGAAGTTAAGTCTATACTGCGATCACCTCGTATAAATAGATTATAGGCTGTATTATACTTTAAGTTGTTTCTGTCTGTATTGTCTATCGGACTCCAAGTTTGGGTGGTATTGTCAAAGAGAAGTAATGATGGTTCACCAGAATTAGTTCCGTCAAAACCATTTAAGCCATCTGTAGTTGAACCTGTAATATGTGTCCCAAATCCCGGATTAGGATTGTCTGTATTGCTTGATGGGTCTTCTTGCCAGTTTTCACGAATACTACTGACGGTATTAACTGGAGAAGCTACAAACCTGAAGGCTCTTCGATTGTTGTCCCCGGCGGGAATAAACCTTTCTGCAAGGATGTTACAGTCTATAATTGATGTAGGTAAAACCTCATCTAATTGACCACTGCCGGAAGCCTCACTTTTGAAAATGACTTCTCCAAAGTTGTCTAAATTTCCATTGATTTTTAGGACGCCTTCAATATTTAATGTATCGTTAGGTCTAACTTCTAAATCACAGGTTTCCAGGCTACCGGTTTCCGTGTAATTTCCATCAAAAACAGCTTTAGTAGTTGCATTAGGCGTTCCGTTACTCCAGGCAGTACCATCCCAGGTAGTTGTTGATGCACAAGATGAGCACACATTTAATATAGCAGTGTCATCTACACAATTACCCAGGTTGCCGGAAATACTTCTAAAGTTTGCTGAATTAGAAAGATAATTACAAAAGTTAGTTAAATTACATAGGCTCAATTCAGAATTAGATTGCATATATATGCCATCTACCGTACTCATATCTAAATTTTGTAGTCCGTTTAAACTCGTGAGCGAATCATTAAATTGTATAAAAATTCCAGCTTGTAAATCAAATTCTTGAGTACCTATAGCTTCTAATTGTCGAAGCCCTGATATGTCGTTTAATGAGTTATTTTGTTGAATATTTAACTCAGCCCCAATACTTGTCAGATTCTTAAATGCATTGAGGTGTTCTAAAGCATTATTATTGCCTATTCTAAAAGAATTATCTACCGTAGTGAGATTTTCAAAGGCATAAATATGTTTTAAAATGTCATTATTATTTATACGTAATGAATTACCGATTTGATTTAAAGATGAAAAGCCATTGATTTCAATAAGACTATCATTAGCAATGATATTTAATTCATCGTCAAGTTGAGAAAGGTTATTAAAACCATCTATGCTAACCAAATTATCATGGCCACTGATATTAATTCTGCCGGCAACACTGATCAAGCTATTAAACCCATCGATCTGTATTAAATTTTGGTTTGAAAATATACTTAGGTCAAATCCAATTGAAATAAGGCTGTTTAATGCCGATAAGTCAGTTAGGCTGTTGTTTTCTTCAATATCTAAACTATTATTTACAGAAGTTAAATTTTCTAATCCATTTAAAGTTGTGAGGCTGGGATTTTCTTTTATTTCTAATTTACCATCTACAGTGGTTGCATTTGATAATGCAGAAATATCAGTAAGAGAGGAATTATTTTCTATGATAAGGTTGCCTAAAGTCGTGATATTATTTAGGCCATTCAAGCTTTGTAAGGCAGGATTATCTCTAAGAGTAACATCACTCGTATTTACACCTTCTAAACCGGTTAAATCCTGTATAATGTCATTGTCAATAAGGGTTATACTGTTAACAATACTTAAGTTGCTTAAGCCATTTATGTTATCTAAATTTGGATTGAAATTTATCTCTAAACGATTAGTAATGTCCGTTAATCCGCTCAATCCATCAAGATTTGGCAATAATTCATTACCAGCTATAAGGACACCTATTAAGCTGTTCCCATTAGCATTGGCTTCGGTTAGATTATGTAAACCGGTAAGGTCTGTTAAGGCATCATTATTCCCAACTTCCAGCTTACCCCCTACACTCGTCAAGCTAGTCAGCGCTGTAATATCGGTAAGATTGTCCAGATCTTTAATTATAAAATCCCCACCGGTATCTTCTAAAGCATTTAATCCATTGAGACTGCTTAAATTTTGGTTGTTTCTAATAATAAGGTGACCGCCCGAACCAAAAGTTGGAAGGTTAGTGCCTACTTGTGTCAAACTATTTAAACCTGACAAACTGGTCAATTGATCATTATCATCAATATCAAAAACATTACCGACTTCAACTAAATTGTTAAGGCCTGACAGGTTTGTTAAACTGCTGTTTCCACCAATATTTGCATTTTGTGTGACCTCTGTTAGACCAGATAGTCCATTTAGACTGGTTAAGTTTTGATTGTCACCAATGACCAGTTCCCCGGCTCCAGTGATATTGTCAAGACCATTAAGATTGCTTAGTCCCGGCATTTCTGAAATATCTAATTCAAAATTGACTTGAGTAATATTGTCAAAAACATCTAATGAAGTCACTAATGGGTTATTATAGATTTCTAGATTTCCATCTAATTCACCGGCATTGCCATTACCTTCCGGAACGATGTTTGCAATACCATCAAGATTAGTGAGTTGTGGATTGTCATAAATAGCTATACTACCATTCTGTAATGTTGTCACGCTAGACAAGGCATCAATTTCTGTTAGAGCTTGATTTTCAATAATACTCAGGGAATTGAGTGTTATGATGTTAAGGCCGTCTAAGTTTGTAAGTTGACTCGGATCGCCAAAGTCGCCTGAAATTACCAGACTACCGGAGATGTTTTCTATACCTGATAAAGGAGAAAGATCATTAATGTCAGAATCTGTATTAATGATTAAGCTACCATTTGTATCAGTGCAATTCGAGTAATCTGTAGCAAAATCATCGACTTCAGCTTGACTTGATAAACTTATGGTTCCGAGAGGACACTGAGCTATACAATTGAAGCTTAAAAAAAGCATAAAACAAAGCGTGTAAAATATTCTCATAACATTTAAGATTTTGTAGGTTTATATACTTTTGTAAAATCAAAGTCAAAAACATTAACATCAATTTTTTAAAAAATTGGAACCCGAATTAATCTCAGCGATAAAACAAACTGATGAAAGGTCTATAAAACCTATATATGACAAGTATTTGGATACGTTTGTAAATTTTTTAAAAAAATACAATCTTGCTAGTCATCAAGCAACAGAAATATTTCATGACAGCTTACTGGTCATGCACAAACAAGCCTTATCAGGCAAATTAGATTTGGTTAATTCAAGTTTTAAAACCTATTTATTCGCCATAGGTAAATTTAAAGCTTTCAACCATCTTAAAAATCACAAAAAAGACAAGGTTTTAGAGTTAAAAGTTGACCTTCCCGAAGACATAGATTTACCCAAAATTGAAGAAGACATCAATATTTATCAGGAGCAACTTTACAAACACTTTAAAAAATTAGGAAATAGTTGTCAAAAAATGTTAATAAATTTCTATTACAAGCAACTAAGTATAAAAGACATCAAAGTGATGGAAAATTATGAAAGCGAAAATACAGTGCGAAGTCAGAAAAGCCGATGCCTAAAACAATTAAAAAAAATGATTAAAGATGTATAACCCAATGGACAAACTTATTGATAAATACGTCAAGGGCATTGCCACACTGGATGAGGTTGAGCAAGTTGAGCAACTCATGCAGGATGATCCGGATATGGCTAAAGAAGTTAGCTTTAGACAAAACCTTAAATCAGTTGCGAGTAAAGCCGATGAAGAGCAGTTTTTATCTGTTCTTAAAGGCATAGAAAAAAATGATAAGGTATCTCATTCAAGAGGTTATTTGTATTGGATAGCTTCGGTTGCGGCTATCTTGATTATAGGATTTATTGCTTTCAATTTTTGGCCAAACAAAACCAGCAATGATTTATTTGCCACACATTATGAACCCTACAGAAATGTTGTAAAACCGGTCACTAGAGGAGAAACAGAAATGGATTCTCTCTCACAGGCATTTTATGACTATGAAAATAAGAATTACGATAAAGCCTTAAGCTATTTAAATGCTTTAAAAGAACGCCCAGAATCTCAAGTTTTAGAATTTTATCGGGCTATGATTTATATTGAACAAGAAGAATTCGATAAGGCTTATCAGACCTTAAAGTTGTACACTAGTCAAGGTGAAGCAAAACTTAAAGCACAAAGTTTGTGGTATATGGCCTTGCTCAACATTAGAAAAGGCAATATTGAAGAAGCTAAAAACCAACTTCAACAACTTATAGATTTAGGCACTTTTAAAGCCTCATCTGCCAGAGCAATCCTTCAGGAACTCTGAAATTTTTTGTAATACGAAAAAGCTAAAAAACCGATTATCAATACGCTACCAATAATCAACCATAGGTATTGACTGTCAATCACAGAGGTTTCAAATCTTTGACCACAATCGCCATAGCATATAAATCCTGCCCAGTAGAAAGGCTGTTTCAGAAGTTCATCATCTGTTGTGTCGAGATACTCCTGTTTGGCTTTCCTTAAGGCCGTAGCAATAGTATTTTTATCCTGAAGTTCTTTATAGAAGTATTGCATGATTTTTCCACTTTCTCGATCGGGGACTTTCCATAAGGTCATGATACTGGCAGAAACGCCTGCACGTTCAAAAGATTTGCCCATGCTCATCATGCCATCACCATAATTGAACCGCCCAATGCCGCTTTCGCAGGCACTTAACACTAATAAATCGAGAGGCATAGTATAGCGTGACACCTCTTCCAGCCTGAGTTTGCTGTCATTGGAATTGATGTCTGAGAACGCCAGATAGGAATTCATTGGATTAAAGTTGTTAATTTTTCCGTGCGCCGCTATATGCATCACCGATGCTTTAGAAATGTTAGATTTAAACGCTTCCTTAGTTGCATTTTTGTCCTGAACCACTTTGCCGTTTGTGATTTCTGCAATACGTTGAATTTCAAATGTATTATCCTGTAAATCAAAGCTTTTGTATTGCGGTGCAAAGCCGATCCAATTCATTTGATTAATCGATTGAGAATTTGATTTAATGTCTATTAGAGCATTCAGAGACCCCATATAACTGATTTCATGGTTACTGATGAGTAGCTTGTTTTTGTAACTCAAATTTTCAACAGAAATGCCACCCAATATACCATCGGGAAGGATGGTCAATTTGGAGTTTATATTGAAATCTCCAAAAATATTTTCAGCTTTCAACCTTTTGTTTTTAATCTTCAATTGAGGTCGGGAAACTAACTGGTAGTATTGTTTTAAAAAGGTGAGTCTTTGGCTTCTGTTTAGATTGAATTCAATCTTGTCTGAGGTCAAATGCACGGCAAAAATACAGTCCTGAAACATAAAAAAATTCAATATGGAATGGTCTTCAGTCATTGAATTTTGGAGATGTTTGAGGTCTGCTGGTTCAAAAAAATCAGAGCGACTATCTCTTTTTGTTGAAGATATGTCTTTGATGTCACCCAATAATTGTGCTTCTTTTTTATAGAGTTTTTGAAGTATGTCTGTGTTTTTTTTGCCCTGATTGTTTTGCTGAAAAATTTGATTTTGCACCGCGTTCAGTCTATTCTGTTGATCCTTAAGACGTTTTTGTTCTGCACTATCTCCGGATAGTTGATTTTGAGTCAAGCTTGCAGTTTTATAAGTGTCTATAAGCTGAAGGGCGCTATAAATCAGTTTGGTGTCTTCCCTGGATTTATACTGATCATGTAAAACTAATAGATAGTCTTTGATGATAGGTCGAACAAATTCTGAAAAATACTGATTGTCTTCCAGAAAATAATTCTTTGTGTAATTGTTCTTAATGAAGTTAACCAATTCCTGTGTTTCATTGACCAATTTATCTATGTTAAATTCGGCCTTGTTATCAGCTTTAAAACGCCATACTTTTGCTTTAATTTCAATTTCTAAATGTCTGCTTAATTGTTGCTTAGCAATGTTTTGCAGTAAGTTATCTGCTAACTTAAAAAATGCCTGATCGGATTCTATCTCTGCATAGTAATCCAGGAGGTCTATTTGATGTTCAAGGTTTAAATAGACGGCGGCACTGAATTTTTCTTGCATAAATTGATCTTTGTATTTCCATGCTTTAAGGGCCAGTTCGTATTGCTTTCTATCTAAATAAATTTGAAAAAGCAATTCATAAAGAGGTATAGAAAATACGCCTCGATTAAGGCTTGTAATTGAGGATAGATGTTTTTTTAGCAGCGCTAAAGCGTCGTCTTGTCGTTGCATCTTATACAGAATATCCGCCTGATTGACAATTACGTTGGCAAGCCATCGTTTTTGTTTGTACTCTTCTTTAACCCTATCAATAATTGACTTACTTTTTTGATAATAATTGTAAGCTGAATCTAATTGTTTCTCGGTTTTATATATGATAGCCAGATTATTGTAAGCCAGTAGAATGTTATAATCATTCATAGTTGGGTTTTGTTTAGCATTGGCTAATGCAGAGTTAGCAAAGGTTTTGGCTTCTTTAATATCCCGAAGACTGAGATAAGCAGAAGACAAACCAATATCATCATAGGTTAAGTAGGGATTTGACAGCGAATCTACTTTTTTATCATATATTTTGGCTTTGCGGTAGTATTTCACAGCAGAATCTGCAATTTTGAGGCGATCGTTGAAAAGCAATCCAATATTATAATATGCTGAAGCAATCACGTTATTTCGGGGTTGCGGTGCTTTGGCACTTAATTCTGCAGCATATTGATAGTATGTAATGGCGTTTTCAAAGTCTTCTAAACCATCGTAAACAATACCAAGAACATTATAACTTGTAGATAAGTAAACTTTATAATTAGTTGTCTTAAAAATTTTAATTGCTTTAAAAAGGTATGTTTTTGCTTTTTTAAAATCGTTAAAATCTACATAAGACCGCCCGATCCAATCGTAAATTAAGCCTGTGACCTCTTTGTTTTGGATAGAAGACTGTTTTAATTTTTGTTCAATGGTTTTTAGCCTGGGGAAATCTATGGCTTTGATGACGCGCGTATGATGCAAATAAGCAAATAGGTCACAGACTAATTCCAATTCTAAATCCTTGTCTAAAGCTTTGACCAATTTTATTTGCTTAGCCATCTCCTGATTTTGTTTAGCATAAAACAGATAGCGCAGTTTCCAAATTTGGTAGGCTGTAAATTCCGGACCTTTTTTATCTAATTCACTGAGGCGTCTATTGATGTTTTCAAGTTGAATCTCATAATCAATTGGCTGTTGTGATTTGAGGTGATCGTAATAATCTCTGGCCGGAGGAATAGTTGTGTAAAAGTTATTCTGTGCAAATAAGGTTTGTATTCCAAAAAAAATAAACAGTAGCCATCCTTTCATATCTTCAAAAGTAAAAAATATTTTGAAGTTTTTATTTGCTGTTTGATGGCTTCTATAATTCGTTTGTTGAAAGTCGAATAAATTTAAGCCTTGTATAAATGAAAACTAAAGGATTTGAATTTTAAACCGTAATTATGCATTGGAAAAGCAATGCATAATACTGATGCTAAAGATCAGTACAAGTCTGACGATTTGAAAATCAATAAGTTATTAATGATTATGAAAAGCTATTTGGTGATTTTCAAATGTCAGGGTTTAGTATATGCTGATATTTATCGTCAGTATTGCAAATACTGACATTTATCGTCAGTATTGCAAACACTGACATTTATCGTCAGTGTTGTAAATGCAGACATTCATCGTCAGTATTGCAAACACTGACATTTATCGTCAGTGTTATTAATGCTGACATTTATCGTCAGTATAACCCTGATAAAATACTGATTAACAGTATTTTCATCAGATTTGAAAAGTAAAATATTTAATTTATTGAATAATTTGGATTAAACATAAAATCCAATCAATCTTAAATGTCTTAATGCCTTAATGTTTTTTAAAACCACAAAATTCACTAAGTGTTGCAAAAAATTTACTTAGGGGGTTAGCGTTTATGGGCTTTAATATTAAGACCTCTCTGCTTGTGGCTTGAAATCAAGAAAGATTAATTCTTAATGAAATCCTTAATGTCTTAATATTTAAAAGTCACTAGAGTAATTAGAAATTAGTCAAATTGATAAAACCTAAACATTAAGAAGGTAAGAAAGCTTTAATGAAATCTTTAATGCTTTAATGTTTAAAAACATCTAATCTTCTGTTTTAAGCAGTAAGCCCAATTCAGCCAATTGTGCGTTATCAACACTTGCCGGCGCATCAATCATAATATCTCTACCCATATTGTTTTTTGGGAAGGCGATGAAATCTCTTATGCTTTCTTGTCCGCCAAGAATGGCCACTAACCTGTCCAGGCCAAAAGCAATACCACCGTGCGGAGGTGCACCGTATTCAAACGCATCCATCAAAAAACCGAATTGTTTGCGGGCTTCATCTTTACTAAAGCCTAGTAGCTCTAACATTCTGCTTTGCATGGTTTTATCGTGAATTCTGATGGAGCCACCACCAATTTCGTTGCCATTTAAAACCAAGTCGTAAGCATTTGCTCTTACTTTTCCGGGTGAAGTCTCTAATAATTGAAGATCTTCTGATTTCGGCGACGTAAACGGGTGGTGCATGGCGTGGTAACCTTGGGTGTCTTCATCCCATTCCAACAAAGGAAAATCTACGACCCAAAGTGGCGCAAATTCATCTGGTTTTCGTAGACCTAATCGGTTCCCCATTTCCATTCTTAAAGCACTCAATTGCGCACGGGTTTCGTTCACGTTTCCGGAAAGGACAGCAATGAGGTCGCCGGGTTGTGCCTTGGTTTTTTCTGCCCATTTTGCCAGGTCTTCTGCATCGTAAAATTTATCGACTGAAGATTTGAAACTGCCGTCTAAATTGACCTTCACGTAAACCATGCCTTTGGCGCCAACCTGCGGTCGTTTTACCCAGTCGATGAGTTTATCGATTTCTTTTCTGGAATAGCTTGCCCCACCGGGAATGGCCATACCAACCACCAATTCTGCTTCGTTAAAGATTTTGAAGTCCTTGTGCTGGGCCACCTCATTCAATTCGCCAAATTTCATTCCAAAGCGAATATCCGGTTTGTCGTTGCCGTAGGTTTTCATAGCTTCATCGAAGGTCATTCTGGGGAATTCTTCAACCTTTACGCCGCGTGTTTCCTCGATGAGGTGTTTGGTTAAGCCTTCAAAGGTGTTTAAAATATCCTCTTGTGTTACAAAAGACATTTCGCAGTCGATTTGGGTAAACTCTGGTTGCCGGTCGGCACGTAAATCCTCGTCTCTAAAACACTTGACGATTTGAAAATACTTTTCCAAACCACCAACCATCAACAATTGTTTAAAGGTTTGAGGCGATTGTGGTAGGGCGTAAAATTGCCCTTGGTTCATTCGACTGGGTACCACAAAATCTCTTGCACCTTCGGGCGTAGATTTGATGAGATAAGGAGTCTCGACTTCCACAAAGTCCTGAGCCGACAGATAATTCCGTACGGCCATAGCCACCTGACTTCTAAAGATCAATTTGTCTTTAACGGGATTTCGGCGGATATCCAGGTAGCGGTACTTCATTCTCAGCTCCTCGCCACCGTCTGTTTTATCTTCAATGGTGAAAGGGGGCGTTTTAGAAGCATTTAAAATCTCTAGATTTTCAACTAAAACCTCAATATCGCCGGTTGGTATTCTCGGGTTTTTAGACTCTCGTTCTATGACTTTACCTTTGATCTGAATCACAATTTCACGTCCAAGTTTTTCAGCTGCATCAAACACAGATTTTGGCGTGCGCTCAGAATCAAATACCAATTGGGTAATACCATAGCGATCACGTAAGTCTACCCAAACGATAAATCCTTTATTTCTTATCTTCTGAACCCAACCTGAAAGTGTAACCTCCTGATTGAGGTGTTCCATATTTAAATCTGCATTATAATGCGTCCTGTACATGTCTGAAAAATTTGAAGTGCAAAAATAAGGATATTAATTTATGTGCTAATAAGTTAATTTGATAATTTGAAGATTTATTGATTTGAAAAATATGATGGTTCTAATGCCTTATGTCTTTTTTTTAATTCAATGTTGTCCGGCCTATAAATAGTGCTTTGTATATTCCCTTGATTTTAGGGGTATTTTTATAAAAATAAAATTTGTGAATAATTAGTTAATAAAACTTATAGGGTTTAGGGTTCGATTTACCACTTTTAAATATATTTACCCCATTATAATATAATAACCATAACCGGTAATTTTTGCCGTTAATTAACAAATTCTAATTATGATAATAGGTGTCCCAACCGAAATTAAAAACAACGAAAGTCGAGTATCCGTCACGCCAGCAGGTGTATTTGAATTGACCAAAGCTAACCATCAGGTCTATGTTCAATCAGACGCAGGTTTAGCCAGTGGATTTACCAATGCCATGTATCTGGAGGCCGGGGCTGCAGTTTTAGATACCATTGAAGAAGTCTATGAGATTGCAGAAATGATTGTGAAAGTTAAAGAACCGATTGAGCAGGAGTATAGCCTTGTTAAAGAAGGGCAAATTGTGTTTACCTACTTTCATTTTGCCTCAAGTCAGGCCTTAACTCAAGCCATGTTGGCTTCTAAAGCCACTTGTATAGCTTACGAAACTGTTCAAGATGTGGATGGCAGCCTTCCCTTACTCACGCCTATGTCTGAAATCGCCGGAAGAATGGCAACTCAACAAGGCGCAAAATTCTTAGAAAAACCTATAAAAGGTAAAGGGATTTTACTTGGAGGTGTGCCAGGCGTACAACCCGGGAAAGTATTGGTCATTGGTGCTGGCGTCGTAGGTGTGCAGGCTGCTAAGATGGCCGCCGGTCTTGGTGCTAGCGTAGTAGTTTTGGATATCGACATGAAAAAATTGAGGTACGTGAATGATGTCATGCCACCACACGTTATTACAGAGTTTTCAAACGAATATAAAATTAGAAAGCATATTATAAATGCAGACTTGATTATTGGTGCAGTGCTTGTCGCTGGTGCCAAAGCACCTAAGCTTATTACCCGAGATATGCTTAAAGACATGCAGCATGGTACGGTAATGGTAGATGTAGCCGTAGATCAAGGCGGGTGTTTTGAAACCACAAAGCCAACTACGCACGAAAACCCAACCTATATCATTGATGAAGTGGTGCATTATTGTGTCACGAATATGCCTGGAGCTGTGCCTTACACCTCGACTTTGGCTTTAACTAATGTCACTTTTCCTTACGTGATGACCATTGCTAGTAATGGCTGGGAAAAAGCTTTAGAGGTAGATACTAGGCTAGAAAAAGGATTAAACATCAACAATGGTGAGATTATTTTGGATGAATTGAAGGGTTTGTTTTAAAATTTATAATGATATGGTGTTGACAACTCAGTTTTAAGATGCAGCTTTTAGTTGTTTCAGCGTAGATCTCTTTAAGGCTTTATCTACATAATTCTTAGTGACCCTAAGTTCTTTTTCTTCGCCATCGGGCATTTCAAACATGGCATTGGTTAGTACGGCTTCACATAAAGACCTCAAGCCTCTGGCTCCTAATTTATATTCTACGGCTTTATCTACGATATGGTCTAAAGCGCCACTAGAAAAGGACAACTCTATGTTATCCATAGCAAACAGCCTTTGGTATTGCTTGATTATGGCGTTTTTAGGTTCAGTTAAAATTAGTTTTAAAGTATCTTTGTCCAAGGGATTCATATAGCTCAATACAGGCAATCTGCCTATTATTTCAGGGATTAAGCCGTAATCTTTCAAATCTTTAGGAATAATGTATTGTAGCATATTTTCCTTATCTAGACCTTCTCCTTTTTTTGAGGCGCCATAACCTACGGCCTGCATATTGAGGCGTTTAGAAATATGGCGGTCTATTCCATCAAATGCCCCTCCGGCAATAAATAGAATGTTTTCCGTGTCTATTTCTATAAAATTCTGATCTGGATGTTTTCTGCCGCCTTTTGGTGGAACGTTTACGGTTGTACCTTCAAGTAATTTTAATAAAGCTTGTTGAACTCCTTCGCCACTCACATCTCTTGTAATTGATGGATTATCAGATTTACGGGCAATTTTATCTATTTCGTCTATAAATACTATACCACTTTGGGCCTTTTCTACATTATAATCTGCTGCGGCCAACAATTTGGTTAAAATAGTTTCAACATCTTCACCTACATATCCGGCCTCAGTCAAAACTGTGGCGTCTACAATGGCTAGGGGAACGTTGAGCATCCTGGCAATAGTTTTTGCAATCAATGTTTTCCCGGTTCCTGTTTGCCCAACCATCACGATATTACTCTTTTGGATTTCTATATCATCCTTGTTCTTCTTAGGCTGAAGCAGTCTTTTGTAGTGGTTATAAACAGCCACCGACATCACTTTTTTTGTATAATTTTGACCAATAACATACTGGTCAAGAAATTCTTTGATGGCTTTCGGCTTTTGTAAAGCTAAATCCTGATCAAGGTCACTTTTGTGGTGTGTGCTTATTTCCTCTAAAACTATGCCATGAGCTTGCTCTATACATTTATCACATATATGAGCGTCAAGACCTGCGATAAGTAAGTTGGTCTCGGATTTTTTTCGTCCACAAAACGAACATTCAAGATTTTCCTTAGCCATATTAATCTCTTTTTAATATTTCGTCAATCATTCCATAATCTAAAGCCTCGGAGGCATCCATCCAAAAATCTCTGTCGCCATCTTCATAGATTTTATCGTAATCTTTTCCGGTATGTTTAGAAATAATTTTATAAAGCTCTTCTTTTAATTTCACTATCTGTTGGGCCGTAATTTGTATATCATCTGCCTGTCCTTGGGCTCCTCCCATAGGTTGGTGAATCATGACTCTGGAATGTGGTAGGCCAGATCTTTTGTTGTCTGCGCCTGCACATAATAATACGGCTCCCATTGAGGCAGCTATGCCCGTATTTATGGTAGCAACATCCGGTTTTATAAATTGCATAGTGTCATAAATGCCCAATCCGGCGTAAACACTTCCTCCCGGCGAATTGATGTATATCTGAATATCCTTAGACGCATCTGTAGATTCTAAAAATAAAAGTTGCGCCTGAATGATATTTGCAACCTGATCGTTAATAGGTGTTCCTAAAAAAATGATTCTGTCCATCATTAACCTAGAGAAAACGTCCATGGCCACAGCATTCATTTGTCGTTCCTCAATAATATTGGGTGTCATCCCCAGAGGATACATGCTCGTAACTATCTTGTTGTAATAATTAGAGTTTATACCTTGATCTTTGGTTGCAAACTTTTCAAATTCCTTGTTGATATTCATACTGATGATTATGTATAGTTTTATTTGTAAACTTCGTCAATAAATTTCTCGTAGTTTACGGTTTTAACTTTTAGGTTAACATTGTTCTTGTAGAAATTAAGTAATTTATCGTTCATGACCTGATCTGAAATTTTTTTTGCTTCTTCTTCTTTTTGAAGAATGCTTTGCGCAAGGCTTTCAAGTTGATCTTCCGGCATATCGGCCTGACCAAATTGAGCCATCTGCATTTTTATCCGCTCTTTGGTCGTGTCTTTAATTTCATCAATGGTGACTTTAAGATTATTGTCTTTGATGATTTTGTTTTCAATTAGCTGAAATCTCAAGCCCTTTTCACTCTTTTCAAATTCCTCTTTGGCCTGTTCTTCGGTAAGTTCTTCTTCACCCGAAACTCTAAGCCATTTTTTAAGGAAATCTGAGGGTAAATCAAATTCAACATTTTCAATAAGGTATTCAGACACGTCATTCAACAATTGCTGATCACTTTGTTGCTCTAGTTGTGATTCTGCATCTTCTTTTATTTTATCTCTAAAGTCCTTTTCTGTTTTAATTTCGGTAGTAGGATATATCTTGTTGTAGAGTTCTTCGTTTAATTCAGCTAGAATTTCTTCGTTAATTTCACTAATTTCAAAATTGACCTCAGTTTTAAGATCTTTAGCTTTGTCCTCTTCAATACCAAGATGTTTGGCTAAGTCGGCTGTGTCTTTAAATAAACCTTTAGTTGTAAATGTGATGCTGTCCTTTACCTTTGCACCAATAAGTAATTTCTGATCCTTTTTGCTTTTGAGGTCTTCAGGTTTTAGTGTAGTTTCATGGTCGATCTCTTCTGCTTCATTCAGGAATTTACCCTGAACTAAAAAGCCTTCTTTCACCTCATTGTGAGAAACCAACTTACCATATTGCTTTTGTATAGACTTGATTTGATTATCAATCATCTCTTTATCTGCCTCAATCTTGTAGTGCTTGATGGCTTTCTTGGGCTTTAAATCAATATCAAATTCAGGAGTAAGGCCTAATTCAAATTCAAACTGATAAGTGTCGTTATTCCAATCAAAATCATCCTGTTGTTTTGGTAGTGGATTACCCAAAATGTCAAGTTTTTCCTCTGTTATATACTTATTAAGAGCATCTTGGAGTAGTTTATTGACCTCGTCTACAAGTACGGCTTTACCATACTGTTTTTTGATTAAGCCCAAAGGCACGTGTCCCTTTCTGAACCCGGGAATATTAGCCGATTTTTTATAATCTTTTAAAATTTTATCTACTTTTGCTTGGTAGTCATCTTTGTTTATATCTACCTTAACAACAGCATTTAAAGTATCTGTATTTTCGTGTTTGATATCCATAAGAATAAAATAATTTGAATTTGCAAAAGTACAATTATTTTAGGGCTTACCAAAATTGAAATTTAGGCATGCTTTTTCTTGGTTAAGGCAAATAAAATCGATTGAAATATAGATAAGAGAATACTAAAGAGCAAGGCATACCAAAATCCATTGACTCTAAATCCATCAACTAATGCATCGCATATCATAATAATCAATGCATTAATCACTAATAAGAACAAACCGAAGGTAACAATGGTGACCGGAAGAGTGAATATGATAAGAATGGGTTTGACAAACAAATTTAACAAGACCAGAACAGCTGCAACAACAACAGCTGTAAGGAAGTTATTTACACTTATACCGGGTAGAATGTTGGCAAGGACTACAACTGCTATGGCACTAAGTACAATTTCTACGAGTGTGTTTAATGATCTAGACTGTTCCATATTATTGCTAAATTATAAAAAAACTGCTGAAGTCATATGTCTAAAGCTGTTTTTTACAGGTCTAAAACGCATATTTAATTTAGTTGACTTCATCACTCGCTACAATGGTTCTGAAATCACCTAAGTTGACCAGAGGTAAATTGGCCCCGTAGCTGCTATTTATTTCCATAATGGTCTCATTAGCGACCAAAGCATATCCTCTTGGTGTAAGATGTACACCGTCAAGGGAAAAGGCTCCTCCGGTTATAAAAGTTGAACTTAAAACGCCACTATCAAATGGAATACCTGTTTGGCTTTCTTCTAGCAGTTGATTGATGTCTACAAATGCTAAACCATAATCTTGGGCAGCATTTTTAATAATAGCATTGTAAGCAGTCCGAGCATTGTTAATCATCATTTGTTCGTTTACAGTTAAAACGGATTCGTCGCCAAGGGGTACAGTAACGCCACTAATTAGAGAAGAGTCATTATTAACAATATTTCCTATGTTTTCTGAAGCAGCAAGAGGAATGAGGTCTTCTTCTGTAGCCTGTCTAACTTGCCCCAGAAGAGCAGCAGTTTGTGGGTCTAAATTAAAAGGAGGGTTAGTTAAAACTACGCTGATATCGGTTAAGCTTTCATCGTTTAGTGTGACATAATTTTGACCTTCTTGAAAACTAACTTGACGCTGAATGGCTTCATTTTCAGAAATTAAACCAACAGATGCTAGTTCTGGAAGTATTTGTTGATTATAAACAGCAAACTGTGAATTTAAAAGCGCTGCAGTAGGCTCATCTAAAGGAATAGCCTTTCTGGGGACAGTTGTAAAAAAAGGAATGTTGGTAACATCAGGGATGTTATAAACAACTCCTCCTGAAGCGTTTGCAGTTAATGCATCAATGTATTGAAGATATAATTGACCAAAAACATTGGGGTCTGTAATGTCTGTAGAGCTATAAGTTGAAGGGTCAAGATTGCCGGTTTGGTCCTGGCCAATTCCACCAGAAGTTGCGAAGCCTAAAATATCGTTGTTGCCAACCCACAAACTGAAAAAACTCGGACTTTGAGCTACGGCATCTTCAATAATACTAGCATGGGGTGATGAAGCAAATCTTACAAAATAAGGATTCGCCATAGATTCGATACTGGAAATATCCCCGTATCCATTTAAGCCCAAATGATAACTTTTAGCTCCGGGAACTCCCATGTTATTGAATGGTCCTCGTAAAATATTGGCTATATCGGTTTGTGGTGTGCCTGTTATGTTTGCCGGCAGTGGCGAATCTGATTGGGTAGATAATACTAAACGCGTATCGTAGCCGGGTATGCGATTGCCATTTAAAAGTAATCCGCCAATATTATCCTCGACTAGCGGCTGGGTAAATTCTCCACCTCCTACTAAAGCGAATTGATCGGCCAAAATTTTAGGAAAAGATTGCAATTGAGCTTCTTTGTACAGTGCATTGTCTGCAAATCCCGCAGTTAA
>Ga0209931_1000174_pt1 | contig 37183 bp, 28 predicted proteins | sample SalPonR1_B_D1_MG_FD_185697 | JGI IMG/M metagenome (GOLD analysis project Ga0209931, IMG submission 185697) | Salt pond soil microbial communities from South San Francisco under conditions of wetland restoration - Salt Pond MetaG R1_B_D1_MG... ...
AGCAAACGATTTTACCCCGGAAATTGAAGCGAACACCAATGATGATTATTCAGTAATTGAAAACTGGATGATTGATGATAAGTTTTGGATTTCTGAGGAAAGGGAAAACAATAATGATATTATTGAACCATGGATGACAGATCCAAGTTTTTGGCAAATTTAATTTGGCTGTGTTAATTTAGTTAATTTAGAAAAGCGTCTTGTTTTAAGGCGCTTTTCTTTTTTTTCGGGTTTCTTTTAATTTGCTAAATGATTATTTTGGAATTATCTTTGTCCGCCGAAATTTATTGGTTAATTAGTTATTTTTTGTTCAAAGATTATGGATATTGAAAAAACACTCAAAGATAAGGTTATTGCTGCGGTTCAAAAGATATACGGACAGGTGCCCGAAGAAAAAGCCATTCAGATACAGCGTACACGAAAAGATTTTGAAGGAGATTTTACGTTGGTCGTATTTCCTCTTTTACGAATTTCTAAAAAACCCCCCGAACAAACAGCTGGTGAAATAGGCGAATACCTTAAATCAAAAGTTGATGAAATACACGAATACAATGTGATTAAAGGGTTTCTGAATTTATCGTTACAAGATAATTTCTGGGTTTCGTTTTTAAATACTACGATTACCGAAAAAGATTTTGGCCAAAGAAAAAATGCGAATCCACAAAAAATTCTGATTGAATATTCTTCGCCCAATACAAATAAACCACTACATCTGGGGCACATTAGAAATAATTTATTAGGTTATTCGGTAGCTAAAATTTTAGAAACGCAGGGACATGAGGTGATAAAAGTAAATCTGGTAAACGATCGGGGTATTCATATTTGTAAATCGATGCTTGCATGGCAAAAATGGGGCAATAAAATTGACCCCAAGAAAGCAGGCCAAAAAGGCGATCATCTGGTTGGAGATTTCTATGTAAAATTTGATCAGGAATATAAAAAAGAAGTTAATTCACTTGTTGAAGAAGGAGTGAGCGGAGAAGAAGCAAAGAAAAAGGCACCATTGATTCAGGAAGCGCAGGAAATGCTTCGTAAATGGGAAGCTCGCGACTCTGAAGTTATTTCATTGTGGAAAGAAATGAATCGCTGGGTTCTGGATGGTTTTGATATAACTTATCATAAACTTGGTGTTGATTTTGATAAAATATATTTTGAATCGGACACCTATAAATTGGGAAAAGAATTGGTTTTGACAGGATTGAAAAAAGGTGTGTTTTTCAAAAATGACGATGGATCGGTATGGGCTGATTTATCTGACGAAGGATTAGACGAAAAATTATTACTCCGTTCAGGATTGGAACAAGGTGTTTTTTTTAAAAAAGATGATGGTTCGGTATGGGCTGATTTATCTGACGAAGGATTAGACGAAAAATTATTACTCCGTTCAGATGGGACATCGGTATACATGACTCAGGATTTAGGAACTGCACATCAGCGTTATACCGATTTTAATGCAGATGCCCTGATTTATGTTGTTGGCAATGAACAAAATTACCATTTTCAGGTTTTGCGGATATTATTAAGTAAGCTGGGCTTTTCATGGGCTGAGCATATTCACCATCTTTCGTATGGAATGGTAGAATTACCCGAGGGGAAAATGAAATCACGCGAAGGAACGGTTGTTGATGCTGATGACTTAATGGAGGAAATGATACAGACAGCTGAAGATATGTCGAAAGAACTGGGGAAATTAGATGGTTTTGGCGAGCAGGAAAAGAATAAAATTATTCAGACCATTGGATTAGGTGCGTTGAAATATTTTATCCTTAAAGTTGACCCTAAAAAAAGCATGACCTTTAATCCAAAAGAATCTATCGATTTTAATGGAAATACAGGGCCCTTTATTCAATATAGCTATACACGAATTCAGTCATTAATTAAAAAAGCAAAAGATAAGAAAATTGCTATTCCTGACGAGATCAGTAGAAAACCGGAGATTTCATCCAAAGAATTAGAACTGATAAAGTTAATTCATCAGTATCCGGAAATTTTAACCGAAGCAGCGGAAAATTACAGTCCTGCCGTTATTGCAAATTATATTTATGATTTGGCGAAGGAGTATAATCAATTTTATCACGATCATCCTATTCTTAGCGAAGAAAAAGCAGCTATTTCACAATTCAGGTTATTGCTGTCAAAACAGGTAGGCGTGATTATTAATTCCGGGATGAAATTATTAGGGATTGATGTTCCGGAAAGAATGTAGTTTATTATAAAATTTTAGGCTTAAAATTATACTTTTGCAAAAGGAAAAAAATAAATATTATGTTTGAAAATTTATCGGACAGGCTCGAGAAGTCATTTAAAATATTAAAAGGACAGGGACGGATTTCGGAAATTAATGTTGCCGAAACGCTTAAAGAGGTTCGCAGGGCATTGTTGGATGCTGACGTGAACTATAAGATAGCCAAGAATTTTACCGATACGGTAAAAAGGAAAGCATTGGGCCAGGATGTAATCAATGCTGTAAAACCCGGCCAGATGATGGTGAAAATTGTGCACGATGAGCTGGCTGAGCTTATGGGTGGGCAGGCTATTGACATAAATCTTAAGGGTAACCCTACCGTGATATTGATTGCGGGTTTACAGGGTTCGGGTAAAACAACCTTTTCGGGCAAATTAGCCAACTATTTAAAATCTAAAAAACAGAAATCACCATTACTGGTTGCCTGCGATGTTTATCGTCCTGCTGCTATTGACCAGTTAAAAGTATTAGGCGAACAAATTAGTGTTCCGGTTTATACCGAAGATGATAATAAAGATCCTGTAAAGATTGCCAAAAATGCCATTAAAAAGGCCAAAAAAGAGGGTAATAATCTGGTAATTATTGATACCGCCGGTCGTTTGGCTATTGATGAGCAGATGATGAATGAAATTGCTGCTATAAAAAAAGCCATTGATCCGCACGAAACATTATTTGTGGTAGATGCCATGACTGGTCAGGATGCTGTAAATACTGCCAAAGAATTTAACGACCGGTTAGATTATGAAGGTGTTGTTCTTACCAAAATGGATGGTGATACACGAGGTGGTGCGGCTTTATCTATCCGCTCAGTGGTAAATAAACCCATAAAATTTATTGGTTCGGGTGAAAAACTGGATGCCATAGATGTATTTTATCCCGAACGAATGGCCGACCGTATTCTGGGAATGGGTGATATTGTTTCACTGGTTGAAAAAGCACAGGAACAATACGATCAGGATGAAGCCCGGAAACTGAGTAAAAAGATTGCCAAAAATCAGTTCGATTTTAATGATTTCCTTTCCCAAATAGGGCAGATAAAGAAAATGGGTAACATAAAGGATTTAGCTGCGATGATTCCCGGAATGGGAAAGATGCTTAAGAAAGTTGATATTGATGATGATGCTTTCAAAGGAATTGAGGCTATTATTCAATCCATGACTCCTGAAGAAAGAGAAAATCCTAAGCTTATTAATGGAAGCCGAAGAAAACGAATTGCTATGGGAAGCGGAAATGATATTCAGGAAGTAAACCGCTTAATCAAACAATTCAGCGAGACCAAAAAGATGATGAAGATGATGAAAAACGGAAAAGGAATGGCTGGATTGATGAACAAAATGCCCGGAATGTAGTAGTATATAAAGATATAATTATATTAAAAAATATAATATCATGGAACGAATTGATGGTAAGAAGATATCTTCTCAGATTAAAGAAGAAATTGCCCAGGAAGTAGAACAACTAAAAGAAGATGGAGGTAAAATACCCCATTTAGCAGCAATTATTGTAGGACACGATGGTGCCAGCGAAACATACGTTGGACATAAAGAAAAAGCTTGCCAGCAGGTTGGTTTTAATTCTACCGTTGTCCGGTTTGAAGATGATATTGCCGAAGATACTTTGTTACGAAAAGTCGATGAATTAAATAATAATACCGATATTGACGGTATTATTGTTCAATTGCCCTTACCGAAGCATATTGCTGAACAAAAAGTTATCGAAGCTATTGAGCCCAGAAAAGATGTAGATGGATTTCATCCGATAAATATAGGTAGAATGGTAATTGGATTGCCATCGTATGTCTCTGCTACTCCTGCAGGTATTGTTGAACTCATTAAACGGTACAATATCGAAACCTCCGGAAAAGATGTGGTTGTAATTGGTCGAAGTAATATTGTAGGCAAACCAATTAGTATTTTACTAAGTCAAAAATCTGAATCTGGAAATGCAACAGTAACACTGACACATAGTCGAACAAAAAATTTAAAGGAAATCGTTTCAAGAGCTGATATTGTAATTGTTGCTTTAGGAAAGGCCGAATTCTTAACAGCTGACATGGTTAAAAAAGGTGCTGTTATTATTGATGTGGGTATTACCCGCGTAAAATCGGATAAAACCAAATCAGGATGGAAATTGTTGGGAGATGTAAAATTTGACGAAGTATCTAAGAAAGCTTCTTATATTACTCCCGTTCCGGGTGGAGTAGGGCCCATGACCATTGTTTCGTTACTACAAAACACTTTAAAATCGGCCAAAGGAGAAATTTATTCGAGGATTTAAGTGATCTGATTTTTATAACAAGGGCTATCGGCCTTTTTTTATTCCTCATTCACAGCAATAGTACTTAATAGCTGAATATCCTTTACATCTGAATAATCATACTGATATAAACCGTCATCGCCAATAAGCATTAAAATACCATTAAAAGGGATCGCATCATACGCTTGAATATCCCTAAATTGAACAATAAGGTTATCTGTAATGTTTAATTTATCGGTAACATCATAAATTTTAAGTCCCGAACTTCCATCGCAAACAAATAAAATAGAACCATCAATACCTAGTCCATAGGGCTCGTCCATTGCATAGGATTTCAGGAGAATCGGATTAATGATATTCGAAATATCAATAACATCAAGACGGTTCTCTATAGCTCCGCATGAATTGCCTGATCGTAGTGTAATGTAAGCATAATTACCCTCTACAACGACGGGATCACAGCTTGTGGCATGCCAGTGGTCTGAAATAAATTCCGGATATTGTGGTTTAGAAATATCATAAATCAACATTCCGTTTTGTGAACCCATAAATAAATAATTCTTATACGGAAACAATGTTTCAATGGCCCATCTAGTGTATAAGGTATTCGATAAAAGGATATCGTTATCGTTTTCTATATTAAATACCTTTAACATATAATTATCAATAATAAAAAGGGCATTGTTTTTTATGGCAAATCTTGCCATTGAGCCACCCACACCAAGCGAAGAATTATTGTCTGAATAGCCTATGTTTCCAGATGAGTAAGTATTTACCATAAAATCTATCCCTTCGTAATGGGGAAAAACCGGATAAGTTTTTTGTTCAACCTCTTTTGTGATTTTTTTAAATTCCCAGTCAACTACAATACCTTTGCTATAGTCTATTTCATCAACACGGTAATTTTCATCATATGGTGGAAGTATATAAGGGAAAATATCTTTTTTTCGACCAACAACTTTAATATTTTCAAGATCTGAAATATCTAAAGAAATCAAATCGATATAACTATCAGCGAATAGAATATCGTTTTTTATAGCGATATCAACATTTCCTGGAATGGAAATAAACGATTGTTTTTGAGGTGATGAAGGATCGGAATTGTCAATAACGTGTATCCCTTTTAAATATTCGTTTATAAAGAGGAAGTTGTTGTAGAAATATAATTTTCCGGGGTTTTGTATGTCTTGAGGTGGTTCGGATTTTATCGCATTTCTAAAATCCTCATAGGATAAATAAATGGGTACATTAGCTACATAGGTTTCAATAATTTGATCGTCACAGCGTATAAATATTATATTTAGCAATAAAAATAGTAGAAAAAACTTTAATGGTTTAAGTTTCACGGGACATATTTTTTAATTATTTGCTTTATTATGATGTTTTGGTAATGGAAATGGTTGCGTTTTATCTATTTTTCTTATTTTCTTAGATATAAAAAAATGACTGCCTTTGGGAAGACAGCCATTCTAATATTTTTTTAAAAAAAATTACATTCTTAGCTTTTTAAAATTTTCCTTCATGCTTTCAATATCTGCCTGCCAGTCTTCAATTTCCTGTTCATGTTCTAATTCTTCATCTAAAATTGTAGTTGCCATCTGATATGTAGTATAGTCTTTACCATGAGTAAAATCGGCAATTTCTTTATAACGTTTGATGGCACATCTTTCACCATCCAGGTTTTGTTCCAGAATTTTTTCTACATAAGGATCCTCTGGTGCCAGATATTTACATTTGCTATATTTCATCCAATCGTTTGGACTTAAAAGAGGGGTGCCTCCTAATTGATCAATTCGATCAGCTACCATTACAGCATGATTAAGCTCCTGATCGGCATGTACTTGTAGTTCTTGTTCAATATTGGTACGCATGGGCCCTTCAATTACACGGCTGCCAATCCAGTATTGATAATAGGCTAACCATTCTTCGGCTAATGCTTCATTTAACATTTGAATCAGCTTTTTTACATCAAGATCTAAAATTTCAACTCCATGTTTTCCCATAATATAAATTTTTAGTTCAAAATTTGTTTTATTTAATTATTTAATTTAGTTAATCAGTACTCAAATATATGATTTTTCATTGAGAGAATCAATTTTAACTTTATAAATTTTATTTTTTGTAATCTTGTAAATGATTTATCAATAACGCAACCTTGATTTTATTTTAATCATCTGAAATTATATATATAAGGTTAGTATAAACCAAATTATGATATTATATGAAATTTTTCCAAACACTTTCCCGAATTATTTTGCTTACCGGATTGATGATTACCTTTTTTTCTGTTCAAAATATTACAGCACAGGGAAAAAAACAACAAGATGTTGTTTATTTAAAAAATGGTACTGTACTTCATGGTATAATTGTAGAAACAGAAGCAAACGAAACGATTACATTAATTAGCAACTGTGGAGATAAATGGGTTATTAATCTATCGGAAATTGAAGAAATTAAAAAAGAGGACATTACTAGTAATCCTTACCTTTTACCTTTCTCTTCACAATTAATTGACTACAAAACCGAAGGTTTTTATTCGAAATTAAATGTTGGGTTTTTGTTTTCCGGAAATATTGATACTCCTTTTCCGCCGTTGAGTTTAATATTATTAGGGGGATACGATTTTAAAAATAAATTTTCCGTTGGGGGCGGGGTAGGTTTAGATTTATTAAATGAGGCTTATATGCCCGTAGTGGCCGATTTAAAATATAATTTTACATCCTTGAAAATAAATCATTATATTTATTTTCAAGGAGGATATACTGTTCCATTGGAAACGCCAGATCCTTATGATTATGATTATGATTCCTATTATCATTCGGATATTTCTTCAACAGGAGGATATTTAATCAATCCTGGCCTTGGATTAAAACTTTTTATCAATGAAAAGAATGCTTTTTCGTTTGGTATTGGTTATAAACATATCCATATTAATCATAGCTATAAAGAACAAAACGGACAAACGATTGATCGAATAATTAAATATAATAGGGTGGTATTAAGTTTTGGATATCATTTTATGTAAAAAATTGGTTTTTCCCTATCGAAAAAAAAAGTACCTTGTGAATAAATAGGAACTAATTTTTGATAACTTTTAAATTTTATGTGGAAGTATTTTTTTATTTTCATGTAACTTCAACAAAAAAATAATTTTTTTTATGATTTACAGGAAATATATAATAATATTGGTGTTTACCTTAATTGTTACGACCATTTTTTCTTGTAAAAGAAAAGATAAAGTAATTCTTAATCAAGCGGCCTGGTCATCAAAAGATCCCATTGCTATTCCTTTTGCACAACGTAATAATCAAAAAAGTACAGAGAATCTGGTATTTAATCCTTCATTTGAAATAGGAAAAATATATTACGAAAAGAGTAATATAAAATCATTTGATGTTACGGGTTGGAAAAAAACTGGCGAGAATGTTCAGTGGGTTGATATTGAAACAAATCCGTTTAGTGATGATGAAGTTTTTGAGGGTACGCATGCCATAAAAGTATTCAGATCACAAACCGATGAAACCGAAGACTTAGGTGTTGGTATTATAAGCGATTACATTAAAGTTATACCAGGCAATTATTCGTTAAGTATGTATTTAAAGCTTGAAAGTATTTGTCCGAATAGAGCCCGTTTAGGGACTAAATTGCATGATGCCGTTAATATCCGATTTCAATTTTTTGATAAAAATAAAATAGAAATTTCAAGCGATGAATATGATCCGTTTCGACAAACTAAAATCGATAATGCTTTTAAATCTTTAAATCTTACCAATTACTGGAACATTCGTCAGTTTGGTTGGGGGAAAATAAATGCTCAATCGGCTAAATACCCTTTTTTAAATGGAGATATTCCTGATGAGACAAGGTATGTGAAAATTTTTATTGGTTTAAAAGGAACAGGAACCATGTGGGTGGATAAAGTGAATTTTAACTATACCAAGCAAAATTTTACATTTCTTGAAAGAATGAACCCTTATTTTGATTCTTCATTTACCGTATATGAGCTTTTATTTCCACAACCCAAGTATATTAAAAAACTAGAACCTACCATTTTTCATACAAAGGAAAAGTTTCCTATCATTCTAGTTCCCAACAATTCTAAACAAAAAACGCTATTAGCCGCAAAAAAAATAAAAAATGCTTTCGACGATATTTTTTCACATTCATTGAAAAGCTACTCCTCAAAAAAAATTAGAATTGTAACAAATATCAATCAAAATGAAATTGATAAAAATATTTTTATTGTTTCATTAGGAAATACATCTCTTTTTAATACTTATCAGAACTTGATGCCAGATTCTTCAATTAAAGATAAAGAACAAGGATATTTTATTAATCAATTAAATGAAGCACCAAATATCGTTTTTCTTTGGGGCTGCGATGATAAAGGAATTTACAATGCCGCCCTTACCTTTAATCAGTTATTAGATGAAAAGAATTTTTTATTCAACAGTGCTGTTATAATTGACTATCCTGATTTTGTCCAACGAGGGTTTCTATTACATGAATATGGTGGTACACTTACACAAATGAAAAAGAATATTCAATATTTTTCCGATCATAAATTGAATCATGCATATTTTGAGGTTTATGATGAAAATTCAAAATATTATCCATTCCAAAAAATTTCACCCGATTTTTTTGATGGACAAACCAGTGCAATGATTGATTTGCTAAAATTTAATTATACCAATCATTTAGATATCGATTATTCAATCAAGCAAAATGATTTTCGACAAAAAACAACATTCATTGCAAATAAAATTTCTGCGTTAACTCATCCTGGACTGGAAAATATTTTAATAAAAGGAGATTATTTACAGTCTTATAACTCTTCAAATCCTGAATGGATAAAATTTTATACCAATGAAGATATTTCTGTAAACCTTCAAAAATATCATATTGATTTATTGAAGAAGCTAACGAAAATCTTGAAAGTAAATCTTGAATTTATGCCACCCTGGAGCCGATTAGATTTTATTAATATGGGAATGGGACAAGCTGAATTTTATTATCGTGATTTAACAAGAAATATTACGAACAATATTCCTGTTTACTGGACAGGCGGAAGCTATTGTTCTCCATCTATTGATTATGCTGAGTGGTTCAGAATGAATAAATTAGTTAAAGCAAACCCTGTACTTTTTGATAATAGTTTGAATTATAGTTTGTTAAGATTTAAGGATGAGGAGGCAAAATCTTATTATGTTGGTAAACTAAGGACGCTCTCCTTATTTGAACCCTTAAAAGCAGATTATCCTGATCATTTTCATCAATTAAACAACAGCGGTAAGATTGTTTTAAATATTGATTCTTTTACTAAATTAAACATTATAAAAACACTTACCGCAGCTAACTATTATTGGAATACTGAAAATTATAATGCAGATAAAACGATTTGGAAATTGTTGGTTAAATATTATGGGACGGAGAACGCTAAAAATTTAGTTTATTTTAATGATGCTTATTTTGGATTAAAAGAATTATGCCAAAAAATTAAAAATAACGGTATAAATAATAAAAATTCACGTATTGCCAATAAATTTCTGGAAGATCTAAATTATTATTCCGAGTTGTTAGAAAAAAAAATAATCGATAAGGAATTTTTGAATGAATTAACTCAATTCAAGAATGAGTTGGTGTATGATTATCAAACAATTTTATCAACGCAAAATTATTAAACAAAAAATAAAATAGATTCACTTATTTCCATACGAAAATTAGTAATTTTGCAGCCATAATTTTAAGGAGTATATGAAGGAAGAATTTGAAGATTTTTTTAATGATGAATATAACGAATTAGTGAATCGTTATGAGGATATGATTAAAAATAGGCGTCAATATTTTTTTGATGTTTATGAATTTGAGAATATTATTGACTATTATATTGAAACCAATAAAGCTAATAATGCATTAAGTGTTGTAAAATTTGCTTGTAAACAACATCCGGGATCCATTGCTATTCAGTTAAAAAAAGCACAGGTTTTTTTGGATAAAGGGTTAGCTGCTCAGGCCTTACGAATTATTAAAGGAATAGAAAAAGTCGAATCAACCAATCCTGAAATATACCTGCTAAAAGGTAGTGCATGTAATGTATTAGAGCAATACAATGAATCCGAACAGGCTTTTGATCAAGCTGTTGAATATGCTTTTGAAGAGGAAGTGGTAGATACCCTGTATACTATAGCTCAGGAATTTGAACAAATAGGGAAATATACGATAGCTTTAAAATATTTACATAAGGCTTTTAAACTGGAGTCTTCTAATATCATGTTTTTATATGATATCGCTTATTGCTACGAAAAAGCAGGAGCAATTCAACAAAGTTTAAAATTTTATCATCAATACCTTGATAAAGAACCCTTCTCTGAAAATGCATGGTATAATTTAGGTATTTTATACACAAAAGTCGATAACCATAAAAAAGCCATTGATGCCTTTGAATATGCCAAAGCCATTAACCCCGATTTATCCCTGGCTTATTATAGTCTTGCAAATGCTTTATCAGCAGACGAACAATATTATCAAGCAATATTATATTACCAGGAATATATAGAAATTGATGAGGATAGTCCTGAGGTATATACTTTTATTGGAAATTGTTGGGAGAGCTTGGATCAAAGAGAACTCGCATTAGAATCCTATGATAAAGCATTGGAAATTGATGATGAATTTTCCGATGCCATTTCAGGAAAGGCTAGTGTAATGTTTCAGATTAAAAAGTACAATATTGCCCTTAAGATGATCCTTAAAGCAATAATTATTGATCAGTCTAACCCTGATTATCATTATCTTTTGGGTAATATTTACAATGAGTTGGAGAAGAAGAATTTTGCTTTAAAAGCTTTTCAAAAAGCTTATGATATTGACTCAACAGAACCCGATTTTATTTTAGCGCTTAGTGATGCTTACATATTTTATAAAAATTATGATAAAGCAATAAAGATTTTAAACCAAGGGATTAAAGACAATAAGAAAAACGCAATATTATATTACAGGTTGGCTGGTTGTTATTTATTGGCAAGAAATCCAGAACTGGCAGGAAAGTTTTTTGAAAAAGGATTAAAACTAAATACTATTTTTTATTTTGAAATATTTGCTGTTTACCCTGAGGCAATTGAAAATTTACTGATTAATAAATTATTAAATAAATATGTATTAACTAGAAAAAATAGTTAGAAACCAATAATTAAAAATGAAGTCATAATTCTTTGAAAATTAGTTTTCGTTTTTTTAAATTTTATACCTCTTATGCATCTGAAAATTATTCACCATATATTATTTTTCCTTAAAGGTTTTGCCATGGGGGCGGCCAATGTTATCCCCGGAGTTTCAGGAGGTACAATAGCGCTTATTACAGGAATTTTTGAACGGATAATTGATGCTATAAAATCATTCAATGGAACCGCTTTCGGGTTATTGGTGAAAGGAAAAATTAAAGAATTTATCCAATATACTGATTTGTATTTTTTACTTTCAGTATTTGTTGGAATGGTGGTGAGTGTGGTTACCCTAGCTAAACTCTTAGCGTTTCTTTTTAATACTTATCCAATTTATATCTGGGCATTTTTTTTTGGATTAATCCTTGCGTCTGTTTATTTTGTCGGTAAAACCATCAATCGATGGAATATAAGTGTAATTGTTTCCTTTATCATTGGAACAGCTTTGGCCTTATCGGTAACTTTTTTAACTCCGGCAACTCAAAACGATTCCTTTTTTTATCTTGTGATTTGCGGTGTAGTTGCCATTTGTAGTATGATCTTACCTGGATTGTCTGGATCATTTATATTAATTTTAATGGGTAATTATGAGTTAGTAATGATTCAGGCGGTTAATGAAATGAATATTAATATACTTTTCCCCGTTTTAATAGGAGCTGTTGCTGGATTAGTTGTGTTTTCGCATATTTTATCGTGGATTTATAAAAAATTTAAAAATCAAACAATAGCGATCTTAACAGGTTTTATACTGGGTTCATTAAGCATTTTATGGCCCTGGAAAAATGAAATATATCGGCTAAATCAGGCTGGTGATTTTATTCTGAATAATGGAGAAAAAATTGTTCAAAGTTATTCGCTTTATATTCCAAAATCATTAAATGTAGAAGTAGGAGTGGCTATTGGATTTATAATTCTCGGGATATTTTCTATCGCTATGATTGAAAAATTTGCACAAGTAAAAAAATAAAACAATGAAAATTTATGGATTAATTGGTAAAAAATTAGAACATTCGTTTTCACCAAATTTTTTCCAGCAAAAATTTAAACATGAAAATATTAAAGATGCTAATTATCAATTATACCCGTTACAATCTATTCAAGAATTTAATTTATTAATTCAAAATAATCCAAAACTTTCTGGCTTAAATATAACCATCCCTTATAAAACGGACATTATTCATTATTTAGATAAAATTACTTCTGCAGCTAAAGAAATTGGAGCTGTAAATACCATAAAATTTGAATCATCTCCCAAAAGGTTACGATTAGTTGGTTACAATACCGATTATATGGGATTTATCGAATCATTAAAACCGTATTTAAAACCGTATCATTCTAAAGCTTTGGTTTTAGGAACTGGTGGAAGCTCAAAAGCAGTACAATATGCGCTAAAGCAATTAAATATAAATTTTTTAATGGTTTCGCGAAATCCAATACATCAAAATCAAATCGATTATTCAATGCTTACTAAAGATTTAGTGGCCGAATATAAAATTATTATTAATACAACACCTGTTGGCATGTTCCCTGATACAGATCAAAAACCTGACATTCCATATTCTTTTTTAACCCGTAAGCATTTATTATACGATTTAATTTATAATCCCGAAAAAACCCTATTTCTTCAAGAAGGAGAAAAGAAAAGTTGTCAAATAAAAAATGGATTAGAAATGTTACAAATCCAAGCTGAATATTCGTGGAAAATTTGGAATAATATAAACTTTGAATCATAATTTAATTCTTCATTTTATCTAAAATTGCTATGTAACACATTTTTATATGACATTATTCATGTGATTTTTACGGTAAAAAAAACAATTTTGTGTAACTTTATAAATCAAAAAATTAAAACATAAAACCTTGATATACAATGAATTTGTTAGAAAATATTAAAGAGAGTGCCAAAAAGCACAATAAACGGATTGTTCTTCCGGAATCGCTGGAAGAAAGAACGCTGAAAGCAGCAGATATTATTCTAAAAGAAAAAATTACTCAGGTTATTTTAACCGGCAATCCAGATGAAATAAAGACTGAAGCAGCAAAACATCAACTTAAAAATTTGGATAAAGCGATTATTGTCGATCCAAAAAATCATGAAAAAAAGGATCAATATATTGATTTATTGGTTGAGTTGCGAAAGAAAAAAGGACTTACCCGTGATGAAGCTGCAAAACTTGTAGAAGATCCTTTATATTTAGCTACATTAATGATTAAAAGTGGTGATGCTGATGGCGAAGTTGCCGGTGCAGAAAATGCAACTGGAGATGTACTACGCCCTGCTTTTCAGATCGTAAAAACAAAACCAGGAATTAGTGTGGTTTCAGGAGCTTTTTTAATGATTTTAAAAGATAAAGAATTTGGAGAAAACGGTTTACTCGTTTTTGCCGATTGTGCCGTTCATCCGAATCCTAACGATAAAGAATTAGCCGAAATTGCAGTAGCTACTGGAGCAACAACAAGAGCTATAGCTGGTTTTGAGCCACGTATTGCGATGTTAAGTTTCTCAACTAAAGGGAGTGCAAAACACGAAATGGTAGATAAAGTTGTAAATGCGACCAAAATAGCCAAAGAGATGGACCCGTCTTTAAAAATTGATGGTGAACTCCAAGCTGATGCAGCTATCATCGAAGCGATTGGACAGAAGAAAGCTCCCGGAAGTGAAATAGCCGGAAAAGCGAATGTTTTAGTTTTTCCAACCCTCGAAACCGGTAATATTGCTTATAAACTCGTACAACGTTTAGCTCATGCCGAAGCTGTGGGCCCGGTATTACAAGGAATGGCTGCTCCAATTAATGATTTGTCTCGAGGGTGCTCAGTAAATGATATCGTTAATTTAGTAGCAATAACGGCAAACCAGGCTGCAGAGAATTAATTTTTATAGTATCAAAATATAACTCAATTAAAAATGAAAATATTAGTATTAAACTGTGGAAGTTCATCCATAAAGTATCAATTGTTAAAAATGACCAATATCGAAAGTGGGGAGGTTTTAGCCAAGGGAATTGTCGAACGTATTGGTATTGAAAATGGTGAATTAAAACATAAAACCCTTGATGATAAAAAATTCAATATCACTGCTGATATACCTGACCATACCAAAGGGATTGATTTAATTTTAGAAGCCCTTTTGTCTGACAGACATGGCGTTATTAAATCTGTTGATGAAATAAAGGCAGTAGGACATAGGGTAGCACATGGTGGACAATATTTTAGTGAAAGTGCCTTAGTTACTAATGAAGTAAAAGAAAGAATAGAAGAATGTATTGAGCTTGCCCCGCTTCATAATCCAGCAAATTTGAAAGGAATTCGCGCCATGGAGGAATTATTACCCAAAGTACCGCAAGTAGTTGTTTTCGATACATCTTTCCATCAAACCATGGAGCCCAAAGCATTCCTTTATGGATTACCTTATGAATATTATGAAAAATATAAAGTAAGAAGATATGGTTTTCATGGTACAAGTCATAAATATGTTGCTAAAAAAGCTTGTAAACTACTAGGTTGGGACTGGTATGAGAAGAAAGTTATTTCGTGCCATTTAGGAAATGGAGCCTCTGTTGCAGCCATTAAAAATGGCAATTCAATAGATACATCTATGGGATTTACACCTGTTGAAGGTTTAATGATGGGAACACGTGCCGGAGACCTTGATTTAGGTGCATTATTGTTTATTGCCGAAAAAGAAGATCTTTCTATTCAGGATACTAATAATATGATTAATAAAAGAAGCGGATTGTTAGGTGTTTCAGGAATTTCATCTGATATGCGTGATATTGAACGTGCTGCTGCCGATGGAAATGAACGTGCACAAATGGCTTTTGATATGTTTGTTTATCGGGTAATCAAATATATTGGTTCTTATGCTGTTGCTATGGGAGGTATAGATTTAATTTTATTTACCGGAGGAATAGGTGAGAATGGATGTGAAGTACGTAAAAAAGTTTGTGAAAATTTAGAATTCTTAGGTGTTGATTTTGATGTAGAAAAAAATAAAGGTAAAAGAGGGATTAATTTGGAATTAACTAAACCTGGCTCAAAAACAAAAGTTGTAACGGTTACTACTAATGAGGAATTAGTGATTGCCCAAGATACGAGAAAAATAGTTAGTAGATTATAGTTTAATACACAGACTGCAGATTTTGCTGTTTTAATAATGTAATTATTTCTATATTTTTGTCCAGAATCTTAAATTATGTTAAATTCTTAAACTAAAAATAATGGCCTTAAAATCGTTAAATGATATTATAGACTTGGCAAAAGGAAAAGAAACACGCAGGCTCGTAGTTGCAGCTGCTGCTGATAAACCAGTACTGGAAGCAGTGAAAAATGCCTACCAGGAAAAGATAATTATTCCAGTGTTAGTTGGAACTAAAGCTAAAATTAAGCAAATATGTAAAGAAATTGATTTTAACCTTTCTGGTGTTGTTATTTATGATGAAGATAACCCTGTAAAAGCTTCAGTAAAAGCAGTATCGCTAATACGTGAAGGGAAAGCAGAAATTTTAATGAAAGGACTGGTTAGTACAGCCCCGCTTTTAAAAGCGGTTTTAGATAAAGAAAACGGTTTAAGGAAAGGAGCTACGCTGAGTCATTTCGCATTAATAGAGTCTCCTTATTATCATAAATTAATTGGAGTTACTGATGCTGCAATGAATATCGCTCCTGAATTTCAGGAAAAGATAAATATTATTAATAATTCAGTTGATGTATTTCATCATTTAGGCAACAACAATCCTAAAGTGGCAATAATTGGCCCTTTAGAAGTTGTAAATTATAAAATTGAATCTACAACTCATGCAGCTATGCTTACGGTAATGAATAATCGGGGACAGATTAAAGGTTGTACTATTGATGGCCCTTTTGCTATTGATAATGCTGTATCAAAAAAGGCAGCTGAACATAAAGGGATTGTAAGTGATGTTGCCGGGGATGCCGATATATTAGTAGCTCCTGATCTTAATAGTGGGAATATACTTTATAAATCGCTTATGTTTATGGGAGGGAGTACTACTGCTGCTGTTATTATGGGGGCTAAAGTACCTGTTGTTTTAACCTCACGTGCTGATACCGATAAAAGTAAAATGATGTCTATTGCACTTGCTGCAGCGATGTAAATTTTTTAACAAAAAAAAATATTATGGAAGAACAAAGAATACTAGCGATAAATCCTGGATCAACATCAACAAAAATTGCTGTTTTCCAGGGTTCTAAGTCAATTTTTTTGAAAAATATTAAGCATTCAGCAGAAGAGTTAGCTCCTTATGATAATATTGTTGATCAGTTTCATTTTCGAAAAGATATTATATTAAAGGAGCTTAAAGATGCTGATATTCGTATTGAGCTTATTACAGCAATTGTAGGGCGTGGTGGTTTAGTTAAACCTATCGAGTCGGGAGTTTATGAAGTAAATGAAAAAATGATTCATGATTTGCATGAAAGCAAATTGGGTGAACATGCCAGTAATTTAGGCGGTTTAATTGCTCACGACATTGCCAATGAATTAAAGACTGCACGTGCATTTATTGCAGATCCTGTTGTTGTTGACGAAATGGAAGACGTAGCTCGTTATACCGGACACCCTAAATTTGTCAGACATTCCATTTTTCATGCGTTAAATCAGAAAGCAATTGCTCGTAAGTATGCCAAATCAGTCGATAAACCTTACCATGAATTAAACCTCATTATTGCCCATTTAGGAGGTGGAATTTCTGTTGGGGCCCATAAAAAAGGCAGAGTAATTGATGTAAATAATGCACTTGACGGAGATGGCCCTTTTTCACCCGAACGAACAGGAACACTTCCTTGCGGACAGGTTGCCAAATTATGTTTTAGTGGTGAATACACCCACGAGCAGGTGAAAAAGATGATTAAAGGCGAGGGCGGACTGGTTGCTTACCTTGATACAAACGACGCTTACGAAGTAGAAATGAGGGTAAAAGATGGCGACCAAAAAGCAAAAGAAGTACACGATGCCTTAGCTTATCAGCTGGGTAAAGAAATTGGTTCATTAAGTACTGTTTTAAAAGGAGAAGTTGATGCCATTATACTTACCGGCGGAATGGCCCATGATAAAATGTTGGTAGATTACATTAAAGAAATGGTTCATTTTATAGCTCCAATTTCTGTATATCCTGGCGAAGACGAGATGGAAGCACTTGCCATGAATGGTTTAATGGTAATGAAAGGAGAGGTTGAACCTAAAGTATATCAATAAAAATATTTTTCTTAATACATTGTTTGCGTTCATAAAAGCTATTATAAGTTATTTATGAACGCTTTTTTTATGATAAAAAATAATTAACGTAGCAGAGTTTATCCCATGAATTTGTAGATTTGTTATTTAAACATTTATCATGTATTTTTCTATCATAACCAGCCAAATATTGATTCTTGCTTTGCTTGCTTTAGTGGGTGTTGTGGCAACAAAACTAAAAGTAATTACCGAGCAGGTAAAAAATAGTATTGCACGTTTAGTTTTTAATATAACCCTTCCATTCTTAATTATTACTTCCGTTTCACATGTTGAAATTAACAGGGAAATTCTAAATAATAGTATTTTAGTATTTGTATTATCTTCAGTGGGTATTACCTTATTATATTTTATTGGCCGGGTATCGGGCACTATTTTAAAACTGGAACAGAAAAAAAGGAATATACATTTACTGCATACGATGTTTGGAAATGTGGCTTTTCTCGGGTATCCTTTGTTTTCTGCATTATTCCCCGGTGGCGAAGGATTATTATATGCTATTATTTATCACTTAACCCAGGATGTTTTTATATGGACCATTGGTGTATTTGTTTTTAACAGTAGTAAAGATGTTAGATTTACTGAAAACTTAAAGCATTTATTAAACCCCAATACTGTTTCGTTTACTTTAGGTGCTATTATGTTAGGCTTTGGATTAGAATTTCCCGAGTATATCTACAAACCATTCTATGGCTTAGGGCAAACAACTATTTATTTAGCAATGCTTTATATTGGAGCTGTTCTGGCACAAAATCCGATGATGAAAGCTTTTAAAAAGTCAGAGATTTATACATTGAGTTTTAATAAAATGATTTTGGTTCCGTTTCTGTTATTATTATTCATTGAATTATTAACCCAATTTACAGGAATACATATTGGAGAAATAGCAAAAACTGTAGTGGTTATGCAGACCGGAATGCCTTGTATGGCTATGATTGTAGTGTTAGCAAAAAAATTTGATAGCGATGATTTACATGCTACCGAAAATTTATTTCTTTCAACGATTTTAAGCCTGGGGACACTTCCTTTAATTTATTTACTTATCCAATTTTTTTAAATATATTTACTTCTTTTGATAGGGAAGATTGTATTTTTATCATCTTATAAATATAAAAATTAATCTGTACAGAGAAGATGATTATTGGAATAACGGAAGGTAATACTTACGTTTTTAAATAACATGACGATGAAATATTCCGAAAAGGATATCATTAAAAAAATAAGTAAAGGGGATATTCAACTATTCGAAATGCTTTTTAAAGAGTATTATCAAGGGTTGTGCAATTTTGGAATGAAATATTTAAAAAATATGGATGAAGCTGAGGAAGTGGTGCAGGATGTGTTTTATAATATATGGAAAAAGAGGCAAGAGTTACGAATCAATACATCAATAAAATCTTATCTATATACAGCGGTTAGAAACAATAGTTTACAAAAGATAAGAGTACATAACCTGGATATGAAATACGAAAATTATTATAAATCACAATATATTAACGAAAGTGTAAGTCCGGCTGACGAGATGCATGCTAAAGAACTAAGTACCGTAATTAATAAAGCTTTAAATACATTACCAGAAAAGGCAAGGATTATTTTTAAAATGAGCAGGTATGACGGATTAAAGTATAATGAAATTGCAACAAAACTCTCGATATCCATAAAAACTGTTGAATCTAATATGGGTAAAGCACTAAAACATTTTAGAAATTATTTAAAAGATTATGCCGAAGCTGTTTAACTATAATTATTGAGCTATGAAAACCAACGATATAAAATACTGGGATTTAATTGCGAAATATTTCGCCAATGAATGTACCGATAATGAAATCAAAAAACTAGATCAATGGATTAAGCAATCGGCTGAGCATAAAAATATATTTAATCAATTAAAGACTGACCAGAAATTAATAAATAGAAATCGAGCAATGGAAAGAGTTAATGTAGATTCTGCATGGGATAAATTGAAAAGCAGAATCGAAGCAGAAGGACATGAACAGGAAGAAAAAAAGAATAAAACGATATCTCTAAACCGCATTTTAAAATATGCAGCGATGATTGTTCTAGTTGCAGGTTTAGGTTTTTTGTTTAATAAAATTTATCAGGATAATTGGGGGTATTATTCTATTGCTGAATATACCGCAGAAAATGAGGTTAGTAATGAAATAATTTTACCTGATGGGACTAAGGTATATTTAAATGAAAATAGTAGTTTAAAGTTTCCTGATCAATTTCCAGGAACCAGTCGAAAGGTTAAATTAAATGGAGAAGCCTTTTTTGATGTTGCGAAAAATAAAGAAAAGCCATTTATTATTGATGCACAAAAAGCAGAAATAAGAGTTTTAGGAACTTCGTTTAATGTTAGAACAAATGTTGATGATGATGTTGATGTAGAGGTTTATGTTGAAACCGGTAAGGTTGAAATATTTAAAAAGAAGTTAGCACCGGAAAATATCATTGTAGAACCTGGAAATGTTGGAATAGTAACTAAATCAGAAATTAAGAAGCAAGAGAATACCAATCTCAATATTATGGCCTGGAAAACGAAAGATATTGTTTTTCGCGAAGACCGTTTGAGAAATGTATTTAACACGTTAAGCAGAGTTTATCATGTAAATATTTATGCTGATAATGAGGGAATTTTAAATTACCGTTTAACATCATCCTTTAAAAATCAGGATATTGAATCTGTAATTGAAGTAATATGTGTGACATTTAATCTTAAAGTTGACTATAAAAATAACGAAATAAGAATCGTAAAAAATTAATTTTCAATTCACAAAAGAATCAAAACAGTTTGATAAATCGCATACTCATCATAGGTATATTATTAATGATATCTTTTACCGGTATATCCCAGGATCAGGTTTTAGAAAAGCCTGTTACCTATAAAACCAAAGATATTGAACTTTATGATGCTTTAAATGAATTGAGCGAGATGGTTGGTTATACATTTTCTTATAATGCCGATCTTATACCTGCCAATAAAACAATTAAAGCCAATTTTAAGAATAAAGAATTACAGCTTGTTTTAGATAATTTGCTAAATGATACTACCTTATCATATCAGGTAGTTGAAAAGCAGATAGTAATTTATAAGAAAAACAAGCTCAATAATCTCGCTGCTCTTCATAAAGAATTTAAAGACAGTACCTATCAAATTACGATTAATGGGAAAGTAATTGATCAAATAACAGAAGAACCATTGGCATATGCAAATGTTTCCATTTTAGGCAAGAGTATTGGTACGGTTACCAATGAGGATGGAGAGTTTATTTTTAAGGTACCTGTGCAATATTTACCCTCAAATTTAGCGATTTCATTTGTTGGATATAAAAATGCAATAATTCCCATAAGTGAATTAAGCAGTAATACAAATATTATTTATCTAAAGCAGTCAACTATAAGTCTTCAAGAAGTGGTTATTCGATATGTCGAGCCAAAATCATTAATCAAAGAAGCTGTTGAGAAAATACCTGAGAATTATAGTACTCAGGATAATATTTATACTGTCTTTTACCGGGAAATAATTCAACGAAATGATGATTATGCAGCAGTAAGTGAGGCTGTATTAAATGTTTTTAAGAGCCCTTATACTAATTATCACAACGATCATATCAGATTGTTGAAAAGCCGTAAAAATATTGATTACAGTATAATGGATAGCATTTTTTTTAAATTAAAAGGAGGGTTACGTGCTTCACTATACCTGGATATTATTAAAAACTCAATTAGTTTTATTGATTTAGATAAATTGTACCTTTATGAATATAAAATGGCCAATATTGTTAAATTTGATAATGGTACTGCTTATGAAATAGAATTTGAACCACTTTTTTTTCTGAAAGATGAATCTTTTAGAGGAAATATATATATTGATACAGAAACCTCGGCCATTAAAGCTGTTGAATTTGAAATTGAACCATCTGCAGTATCCAAAATGTCACAAGAGCTTGTGGTTAAAAAGAATTGGCGACTAAAAGTAAAACCGGTGTCGGCTAAATATGAGGTTAGTTATCGTTTGTTGGATGGTGTATTGCATTTAAATCTTGTTAGGGGAGAGCTTGATTTTAAAGTAAATAATCGAAAACGGTTATTTGCAGACGATTACAAAACTATTTTTGAATTTGCTGTAAATGATATTGATACAACTAACGTAGATAAATTTAATCGCAAAGAAATTATTAATACCGAGAAAGTATTTATCGATCAGGAAAATGAATATGATGCTGCTTTTTGGGGCGAATATAATTTTATTAAACCAAACGAACCGCTTGAAGAAGCGTTAGTTCGTATAGCCAAAAACCTTGATAAACTGGGAAATTGATTCTGATTATTTTTCTGTACTTGCTTGTTTATAAACTCTAATCCAATCAATAATCATATAGCTTGGTAAATGAGGTTCACCTTTATTCGTAATTCCAGAACTTAACAGGATATACATGGGTTCATCAGGAACACCATGTATTTGCTCATGGACTACAAAATCATTTATTTTCCAAATAATTTTTTGTTCAGTCCATTCAATGGAATAAATAAAATAATCTTTTGAAAAGTTTAAGCCGGAAACTACTGATTTGTTTTCTTTTACGGTGTTATGGTCGGACCAATAATTGGCAATCTCTAATTTAGAATTTGATTTTTTGCCATATTTAAAAATATCAATCTCAGGAGTAATTTTTTCGCCACGTAGCCAAAAAGCATGGTGAACAGGGTAGGAGTGGTCAACCTTTATTTTAGCTTTAAACAGGCCATATTTCTGACGAAAAAATTGAGCTGTATTAATTAAGCCGGAGGTGTATTCAAACTCCTGGGGATAAAAACCGGTCACAGGATGCCATACTCTTCCGTTAATTTTTTGTTTCTGGGTTATAATTTTTAGATTTCCGTGGTCCAATAAAATATTATCATCAGTAAAAAATTGTCTTTCGTTGGCCTGAACATAATCGGCTTCGAGCAAAGTTTTGCCCCAGAAATAACCAGTTTGCCATTTCGCTGAATCTAATTTTTGTGCTTTAAAATTATCTTCAAAAGTTAACTTCCATTTTTTTATTTCATCAAAAATATTGGACTTTTCCAGTTTAAAATACCATTTAATTTTTTCTGTTTTTTTAAGCTCCAGATATTCTTGTTGTTGCTTATACTCATCCGAAAGCTTGAATTTATCTTTGGTATTTAAATATTTCTTATCACGAGCAAATTCATCCGATTGGATATATCTTTCCAGGTCTTCAAAATGAGCAATTTCTTCTGACCCATCTAATTCAGTGTAAATAGCAAATTTATTAAAATCTTTAAATTTATAGTACTGTTTAATTTCGGGTGATTTCTGCAGTTTTTTGTACTTCAAATAATTTTTGTACTCTTCAGTATTTTTATAAACAAGGTTTTTGACTTCTTCGATGTGCTTTTTAAATTCATCTGAATTTACTTCATTTTCAAAATTGATAAAATCATTAATTTCATCAGAACCTTTTAATTCAATGTATTCTTTGTATTGATCGGAATCTTTATGTTTAAAATATTTTTTTATGCGTGATGATTTACTTTTTGATTTAAAAAGTTTTATTTTTTCTTTATCATCAGGATGATTATCGACTTCTTGCTTTAAGAAAAAGTATTCTTCTAATTCAGGTGAACCATCAAATTGTTTAAAATCCGCTAATGCTTTAGAATCTTTTAATTTAAAAAACCATCTGTATTTTTTCTTTAAGGTTTTATAATTTGACTGTTTATTTTTTATTTCTTGCGTTTTTTCTTGTTTTTGCTGAACGAGAGATTTTTTGAATTCATCAAATTCTGGTGATTCATAAAACTGTTTTAGGTGCTCAAAATTAGCAAGCTTCTCGGAAGTACTAAATGATTCAAAATCTTTAAGCTCCTTTGAATCTTTAACCTGATAATAGGTTTTTATACGTTTTGAATTTTTGAGTTTTTTATATTCTTTTTCTTTCTGATAAGGCTCGGAACCGGGATATTTTTGGGCATTAATTTCTTTTTTAATTGTATTAAATTCCGGCGAGGTAACAAATGATTCCAGCTCTTTAAAACGAGCAAGTTCTTCAGAATTTTTGTATTCGTTAAATGCTTCAAATTCTTTTCTTAAGTTCTTTTCTTTTTCTTCAAGAACTGATGTTTTGGGGATTAATCCCATTTTAGCATAAATCGAAAATTTTGATTTTAAACCGCTATTACTCATAATGTATCGTTTTTACTTGCCAATGGTTAAAGATATAAAAAAATATACAGATGAATCGATATTTTTTCTCTAATTGTTTAAAGTGGTGTATAATTTACATTATAGTAATTATATGTATTAAAAAAAAGCCTGCCAGATAAAAATCTAACAGGCTTAAAATTAATATAATGATATATTAATTAATATGATGTAATGCTTCTTCAGTGGCTTTAATCATAGGTTTTATGGAGATACTTTCACCTACTGCTTCCTGCATCCATATTTCTGGCGTTAATCGTCCAATACTCCATATTCGATCTACTTCTTTGGAGAAATTTTTTCTTTCGATATATTGTTCAATCTGGAAATCAATTAGATGACCAAAAGAATAGTTAGCCAAATAAAGCGGACTGGCAATCATATGCGAATAAATCGCTAAAATTGGCTCGTCCTCAATGCCATAAACAGGAGCAAAGTACTTATTCCACACCTCTTTTGCAATTTCTACGGTTGCATCTTTCAATTCTGCTTCAGTAGCATTTGGATTTTCGTACAGCCATTTCCACACTTTCATATCAACCATTGATACACCCATGATTTCAAATACCGACCAATAATTATCCAGTGTTTTTAAATATTTTTTATCAGGATTATCGTTGTTAATACCCAACAACTGTAAATCCCTGGCCTGGAAAATAAACGCAAGGGCCTCGGTAAATGCAGTATTTGGTACTCCTTCAATCATATAATAATCAACATCATGCAACGAAATGGTTTGTTCTACATTATGACCAAACTCATGTACCGCAATATTGTATCCTTTGTAATCCATTCCTTTTTCGCTAACTCTGGTTCGTAGATGAGCATTTTCAGACTTCATTTGTGCTCCCCAGGCATGTCCTGAGCCACGGGCAGGATCAACAGTAACTTTCGAAGCGATAAATTCAGCTCTTTCTTTTGACCATCCCAGTTTCATTAAAATGTTATCTAAATCTTCTTCCAATGCTTTTGCTGTGGGATATTTTTTACGCGTAATTTTATTGAGTTCTTCTTCGGAAATAGAGCTGCGGGCTTTAAATCCATCATACCAGATATCAAAAGGTTTTAAATCGCGTCCCAGTCGTTTACTGATTAATTGACCCACTTCTTTAGCAACGGGAGAAGAAAGATACTCGTCAAATAATTTTTCCACTTCTGGCTGTGGAATTTCCTTACTCCCGGAAAAACTTCTTTTGATGAATGTATTATACTCTGGATAATATTCGTCGGTGGCTTTTAATGCCTGGAAATTGTTTACAACTTGAAGATAACGCGTATTGGGTTCTTGCTCAAACGAAACCTCTTCACCGTTTTGATATACTTTATTTTTTATTGGATTCCAATCAAACTCACCAGAGTTTATTACCTTTTCGGGAATGGTTTGATGAATGATATGTTTCATTACCTCATAAATCATCGCTTGTTTTTCCAGCCCATTTTCCTGATTGGCATAATTTGATTTTATTTCATCGCGCAAATTCCAGTGTGACAAAAGAACCATATCTTGAGGGAATATTTTTTCATCGTTATTATTTAACAGATGTCCCATATAAATATTGTAATCGGCAATATAAATATCAGCATTGGTGCCGGCTTTGCTAATATTTTGTGATAATTCGGCGGGAACACGTGCGGTAAAAACATCACCTACCCGAGCATAAGCCCATTCTAAATTTGACCAGGTTTTTCCCAGCTCATTTTTTTCATCCAGACTATATGGAGGAAAGTTAAGAGCAATAACAAAAGCAATTTTGTTTCCATAAAAATCATCGGCAAAATGTGCGCCCGGGCTGTACGATGCAAACATTGCATCAATTTTATGATAAGGTTCTAAATCAAGGTGCATATTTTCATTTAAATCCAGCACCATTTTATTTTGATGCCCCCAAAGCGACTCAAAGTTCTTTTCAATCTTTTTGAAAACGATTTTCTTTTCTTCTGCATCATTGATGAATTGTTCTAAACAGAAATTCTTAAATTCATCTGGAGTACCATCAGATGTTCGCCATAGCGAGGCTGCATGTCCAACCCCACGCTTAATCATTTCTTTATCTGCGTTTGTATATTGGTCAATTAACGCATTTTGGACCTCTGTAACGGTCTGTTCATTAATATTCTTTTTTTCTGTGCTTTCATCACTCGCACACTGGGTGAAAATGATAATTACAACAGATAGTACAATTACTAAACTTTTTTTAATCATGATGTAATACTTTTTATGTTTATGATAATTAACTAATTTTTAACAAAGTAAAAATAATATTAATCCCAGGTAAATGAAATATATCTTAAATAAATTATGGAGAAAAAGCAATTATTACTGAGGTTAAGAATAAAAAAAGTAAGATTTAAACAGATCAACTTTTTTTCTCATTCAACTTTTCGTTTTGTTTCTTAATATGTTCTTCGATTCGGTTTTTGGTGTTTTTGAGCCTTTCAATGTTTTTTTTAAGTTCTTTTTTTTCGGTTTCATCTTTTGCCTCTTTTATTTTTTCATTGTTTTGCTCAATTTTTTCAGTAATTTCTTTAAGATACTCTTTTTTCTTTTCTATGGCTTCGGCTTCGGTTGCTTTATCGAAGATGAGCTCTTCGGGCGATTTTTCTTCTTGTTCAGTTTCTTCTTTTTGTACAATAACTTTTGGAATAAAAGTCGTTTCATCTACTCTACGCTGGTTCATAAATGTAGGCGATACAATTTCAATGTTGTCTTTATGAAGATGATCCATTACCTTACTGTGTAATAATGAAGTAGTACTAAAAAATTTGTTAGCATCTTCAAGGAAACCATGAATTTTATAGGATACGGAGAAATCACCTAAATTAATTATATAAACATATGGATCGGTTAAACCTGTATCAAGAGCAGCATCTTTTAAGCTTTTTTCAATTTTAGATTGAGGTACATCGTAACCTAACGATACCGTGATTGAAATAACGGTATTTGATTTTCTGGTTAATTTTACCGGATAAGATGCAATATATAAGTTAGGAATGGTGACAAAGTTGCTGTCTTCCAGCTGAATTTCAGTATGAAATATATTTTTTCTGGTAACACGCCCGGCAAAATCGCCAATATTGATTAAATCACCCATACGGTATCTTTTCATCGAGTTGTTCATTAATCCTGCCATTAAATTACCAAGTACAGTAGTGGAACTTAACGCAATGGCGGCACTTATAATTATGCCAAAAAAACCTAATAGCTGACCTTTTAGTTCTTTTTCTATAGGAAGCGTGAGTATAAAAGTTAATGCGCCTGTTAAAATAAGCAATGTCGCAATTACCTGCCTTGTTATAAGTGCTGAGTTCTTATTTGATTTTAGATTATTAAAAATCCACCGGTTGGCAATTAATAATAATGCAAGAACAATTACAACCAATGCAGGGCTTAAAAAGGAAGAAAAAAGATTAAAAATTTGATTCATATAATGTATTGTTAAAATTAGCATGTAATTTAGGGAAATCCATGGAAAAAGTAAATTATTATTTAATTAAAATTAAAAAGAAATATCAATCGAAAGAATGATGCGGTTAAATAATTTATCGATGGGTACTAAAGGATTATAATCATAGATGTTTTGATACTTTGCAATTAATCCAAGATATTCGGTAAAATTGTAAGTTATGCTGGCACTGCTTGCTAACCTGGGTGTTGTAAATATTTCATCGTACCTGCTTTGATGATAAATACTAAGATCAATGGTAAAATTATAATCGGATTTATATTTTAGGCTAAAGTAGCTTCCTAGTTTGAACCGATCAGAATATACATCGTTTGTTATCGCTGGTATTAGTGAGGTGTCCTTTACTCCTTCGTAATTCCATCGTTCGTGTTCATAAAATGTCCCTAAACCTGCAAAAAAGCCTAGTTTTTCTTTATTTATAATTATATATCGTGCATAAATTCCTCCGGCATATTTAAATTCCAGGCCTCTGGCTTCTGACCAGTGAATCTGAGAAAACGGGTCGATACTGAATTTTTGTTCCAATATTTTGCCATATTCAACATATAGATAACCTCCGCTTAACAACACCTCTTTACCATATTTTGATAATTCAACTTTATTGGCAAAAGTTAACGCACTGTTTTTAATTAAAAAGGTTATATCCGATACATTTTCAAATTCAATTAAATCTTTTTTCTGACTCTCGAATTTGAAATCAGGAACAATACTTCCTTTAATCTTTTTAGTGGTATCGAGTATTACCGAAAAGCTTTCAAAGTGAAGTATTTGACCCGAAAGATTGAATGTGCCCACCCATGAAATAAGAAACAGAATGAATAATATTTTTTTCATTTTAATTCATGTTGCATAAAACGTATAATAAAGATAAGCAAAAATTTAAGTAGGTGGTCTGCCTGTTAAGTTTTTTCTTCATCAATCCATTTGGGTACATAAGGGGCTACGTATTGTTCCATTTGTGATAACAGGGAATCAATATTATCATCGACAAGCAACATTTCCAGATTTTTTTGTTTCAACAGCCCCTTTTCAACCATATGATCAAGCAAAGAAATTAAAGCGTCATAAAAGCCATCAATATTTAGAATGCCAATTGGTTTTTGGTGCAAGCCTAACTGAGACCATGTAAGCATTTCAAATAATTCTTCTATGGTTCCAAATCCTCCAGGTAAAGCAATTACTCCATCACTCATTTCGTGCATGCGGGTTTTACGTTCGTGCATATTTTCGACCAATATTAATTGGGTAAGTTGGTCGTGAGCAATTTCTTTGGATTGTAAAAATCGGGGTAACACACCAATAACTTTTCCTCCTTCATTTAATACAGCCTCAGCTATGGCTCCCATGAGACCTACTTTTGCTCCGCCATACACTAAATCAATATTTTTTTTGGACATCATCTGACCTAACAGGATGGCTTGTTTTTTATAATTTTCATTATTTCCTGTACTTGAACCGCAAAAAACCGCAATTGCTTTCATTTGTAAAGATTTAAATTTGTAATTTAAAAACCTGGCAGATTTCGATAATGCCAGGTTTATTTTTAATATGAATCAAAAGTAATCATTTTTGCAATAAAAAACGATTAATTAAGTTTTCCCACAGGATAAACATTTTTTTGTTGGTCCCAATAGGGTGTACGTTTAAAAAACCAAAATACTTTACTCCATTGATTATTATATAGCTCAGGGTTTTCCTGTACCGCTTTATCAAATTCAATTTTTAATTGGGGATTTTCTTTAATCATCTCTCTGGCCATTTCCTCCATAACGTAGGTTTCAACATATTCTTTTCGCTCGAAAATAGTGTTAAAAAACCCCCATTGCAAGAAGGAATCGGGTCCCTCAGGTTCCAGTAAATGAGCAATAACTTTTGCTCTTCGTTGGTTTACCGGAATAATGATTGAGCCTTTATGAAACGTTTTTTCTATTTCAATAGTTTGTTTGCTAAAATTACGTACCATTTGATGTCCTTCAAAAGGGAAATTTGCAAATTGTACATCTGAAAATTTATACGTTTCAATGGTTAATGTTGTATCATGATTAATTGTTTTAAAGTTGATTCCATGCCAATGGATACGATTGATTATATCTTCCCACTCAACTGGTATGATGTAAGCGTTAGGAAGAGTAACTTTCCTGGCCAGAATCGTTTTATCGAACAGGACCAAATTATAGTCTTTGGGTTTATCTTTAAATTGTACCCAATTGCCACCCGTAAGGTCACTTTTTACTATGGAGTAATCTACGCCTTTAAATTTAATGTACGAACTATCTCTTTGCGAAGTACGGAAATCAAGAATGAATTCTTTTCCTGCTAATTGTTGGGCTTGAATATCAGAATTTGCATTTATTTGTTTTAGTTTTTTATAATCATTATCTAAAATTTCTGTTGTATAAACTAATAATTCATAGGTGGCATCCACACGGGTTTTATAATTTTTAAGCATGTGTGTTTCAACAAGTAATGCCGGACGGTTTTGTATCGCAGCATAACCAATAGAATAACGTGGGCTTTGTGGCCGGCGGATTAGTCCACTTTGAGGGTCATGCCAGCGACGAAAAGATACGTAAGGAAAAATTAAGATGTCTTTTTGCAAAAGGTTGTGTTCAAGTTCTTTTAAATAGTGGTTTTGCCAGTCGGTTTGGGATTTATTCATTTCACCCTGTACCGGCATTGCATAGGTTAGCTGGTATTGATAATCGGCACCATCAGTTGTATGAATATCCATAAACAGATCGGGCATCCATTCGTTAAATAATTTTAGCCACTGTTGCATTTCGGGTGCATCGGCTTTGGTAAAATCACGATTTAAATTATAGTTGGTAGCCGTAGTACGCCAACCCATTTCTTTAGGACCATTTTGATTGATCCGGTTATAAGGGCTGAATCTTTCATGACCGTCAACGTTAAAGATGGGTATAAATAAAATGGTGGTATTCTCTAATAAATCAGGATATTTATGATGGATAAATACATCGCGTAAAAACATCAATCCGGCGTCTTTTCCTTCCGATTCGCCCGGGTGGATACATGCCTCAATCAATAAAACAGCGTTATTGGATTGATGAACACTTTCGGGCGTAAAATTTTTGTTTTTGTCGGCAATAAGTAATGGTAAATCACGACCTTGAGGACTTTTGCCAAAATTAGTATAATGAATAAAGTCACTTGCGTTAGCCAGCATTTTGCTGTACTTTATGGTTTCTTCGTATCTGGGTGTTTCCAGAAAATTTGATTTTTCATACCAGGTTAACCATCGAGCAGATTGTGCAAAAGATAAACTATTATAAATTACAAAAAGTAATAAAAAAGTAATTTTTTTCATGGGTTTAATATCTAATTTTTGAGTATAACTTTTAACCATTTTGACTTACGAATATACTTAAAGTTTAAATAAAAAATAATTATCCCGGATCTTGGTTTTCAGTAAAATTAATGTCACAATCGGTGCTGGTTTTTAAATATCAGTATTTAAATCATAATATTTGATTTTTTATCCATGGAATGAATTGTTATTAAAAAATTAATTCTTCCTGCCAGCATGATGCTAAAAAAAGCTTAGTTTTTAAAGTAATCGCTATTTATTAATTTAAAATTCACTATCTTACCATAAATTTTAAATAACCTATTTTCCTAATTTAAATTAATAACTTATGAAAAAATTTACTTTACTACTATTTAGCTTATTACTCAGTTCAATTTTGCTTGCCGGAGTTTATTCCGGAGGTAGCGGTACATCTTCAGACCCCTACCGAATTGCAATACCCGATGATTTGATTGAACTGTCCAATACTTCAGTTGATTGGGATAAACATTTCATTCAAACTGCCGATATCACCTGGGATAGTGGTCAAAATTGGGGGCTTATTGGATCTTATACCGATTTATACGACAATGTACCGTTTACCGGAGTATATGATGGTGGAGAGCACACCATAACAGACCTCAATATCAACCTGCCATCAAATGATGGAGTTGCATTTATTGCCTATACCGATGGGGCTGAAATAAGAAACCTCGGTTTAGTTAATGTTTCTGTTATTGGAAGTCAATATGTAAGTGCATTAGTGGGAAGGACAGATAATTCAACCATGATAAGCAATTGTTTTAGTACAGGAGCTATTTCAAGCGGAAGTTATTATGGAGGGATTGGAGGTTTAATCGGATATCATGCCGGTTCTTCATCGATTGAAAATAGTTACAGTATGGCCAGCATAACAGGGACATATTCAGGCGGTACGCGCAGCTTAGGGGGCTTAATCGGATCAACCCATACTTCAAGTGTTACCAACTGTTATAGTACAGGTGCTGTAAGTGGTGGAACTGTATATGTTGGAGGCTTAATCGGTTACAGCATGGCTACCGTCAGTAATAGTTTCTGGGATACAGAATCTTCCGGACAGGTTACAAGCGCAGCAGGTACCGGTAAAACCACTGCTGAAATGCAGGAGGCTTCACTTTTTATTCAGGCCGGTTGGGATTTTATGGATGAATCGGAAAATGGTACATATGATTTTTGGGGTATGAACTCAGCAGATAATAACGGATATCCTTTCCTTTCATGGCAGGAGTATACCAATGAACCTGAACTTTTGCTTTCTACTCAGCATGTTACCAATATTTCCACATCAGCACTTACCGCAACAGCGAATGGAACAATCTATAGTTTAGGTGATCCGGCTCCCACACAACACGGTGTGTGCTGGAACACAACGGGAAATCCGACGCTGGCAGATAATTTCACTGAAGAAGGTGCACCCACGACCGGAAGTTTCACTACTGAAATAAGCGGTTTAAGTCTTAATGAAGTATATTATGTACGGGCTTATGCAACAAACAGCAACGAAACGGTTTACGGGAACGAAGTATCTTTTGCTATGACAAGTGCTGTTGCCCCTGCTGCAGGAAATGGTAGTGAAGCTGCACCCTATGAAATAGCAAACCTTGAAAACCTTCTTTGGTTATCGGAAAATAACAGTGAATGGAACAAATATTTTATTCAAACAGCTGATATAGACGCTTCTGCCACGCAGCATATAAATCATGGCAGCGGCTTTTCACCCATAGGAAATGACGGGGTTAAGTTTACAGGAAACTACAATGGACAATATCATACGATAGATGGTTTTTATATTAACCGTCCTTCCACTGATGGAATAGGCCTTTTTGGTTATGTTAACAGTTCAGGTACCATTAAAAATCTGGGTGTGATAAATGCCAATGTTACAGGTAGTTCTAATATAGGTTCATTGGTAGGTCAGTTGTATTCCAGCTATTCATTTATTGAGAATTGTTACAGCACGGGTACAGTTACAGGTTTATCTTCTTATACTGGTGGTTTAATTGGCTGGTTAGCTTATGGTACAATGAATAATTGTTATGGCGATATGGAAGTATTAGGAGCTAGCTATACTGGAAGTTTAGCAGGAAGGATTCAGGGCGGAGAAGTAAATAATTGTTATAGTCACGGAAGTGCTGCAAAGAATCCTAATACCAGTTCCATGACTTCGGTAGGTGGTTTTGCAGGAGCTATTGATAATTCCTCAACGGTTAATCATTGTTTTAGTACTGCAAGTGTTGGAAATGGGAATAATAGAGGAGGTTTTGTAGCTTACTTCAGTAATGCAACGGTAACCAATTGTTTCTGGGATACGCAAACATCAGGCATGGCAACAAGCGCTGTTGGTACAGGCAAAACAACTGCCGAATTGCTGGATTACAATACGTACACTGACACAATAACTGAGGGTTTAGCCTCTGCATGGGACTTTGTAGACTATCCTAATGATGATGCAGCCGACAATGACTACTGGGGAATAAACCCTGGTGAAAATAACGGCTATCCTTTTCTTACCTGGCAGGGATATGACTATCTTTCTGCTCCTACAGTTATAACTGATGCAGTTACAGATATAGGTGGTACTACAGCTGTTGGGAATGGAAATATTTCTTCCCTGGGGGCATCCAGCCCGACTCAATATGGTATGTGCTGGAATACTTCCGGAAATCCGACTATTGAAGATAATACTACAGACGAAGGTGCTACAAACACAACCGGAGCATTTACAACAAATATTGAAGGACTGAACGAATGCACTACTTATTTTGTAAGAGCTTATGCTACAAATTTTTATAGTGAAAATTATGGTGCTGAAGTTAGTTTTTCCACCAATGATGAAACAGCTCCGGTACCAGATGTGGCTGAGCTGGATGATGTAATTGCAGAATGCGAAGTGACAGATCTCACTGCACCCACAGCAACAGATAACTGTGCAGGAGCTATCACAGGAACACATGACGCGACTTTGCCCATCAGTACGCAGGGTACAACAGTGGTTACATGGACCTACGATGACGATAACGGGAATGTGTCAACACAAACGCAAAATGTTGTTATCAATGATGTAACAGCCCCGATACCAGATGTAGCTGAACTTGATAATATTACAGCAGAATGCGAAGTGACAGATCTCACTGCACCCACAGCAACAGATAACTGTGCAGGAGCTATCACAGGAACACATGACGCGACTTTGCCCATCAGTACGCAGGGTACAACGGTCGTTACATGGACCTACGATGACGGTAACGGGAATGTGTCAACACAAACGCAAAATGTTATCATTGAAGATATTACCGTTCCGGCAATTAGTTGTATTGACAATCAAACGGTAAACGCTGATGAATCGAATACTTATACTGTTCTGGGGAATGAATTTGATCCTTCTGATTATAGTGATAACTGCAATGTGGTAAGTGTTACAAATGATTTTAATGATTCAGAAACCCTTGATGGGGCCCAAATTCCTGAGGGTACAACGACCATTAACTGGACGGTTAGCGACATTGCCGGGAATGACAATTCCTGCAGTTTTGAGGTTACTGTTAATTCTTACAGTACTGGCATAGCAGATTTACAAAGGGTTGGCGTTGTATTATATCCTAATCCCGTAACACATAACCTTACCATCGATTTGGGAAGAAATCAGGTCGAACGTCTTTCCATAACTGACCTTACCGGCAGACAGATACTTGTTAAAAAAGATCTAAATAACATAGAGAATCTTGATGTGTCGAATTTGGATAGCGGAGTATATCTAATTAGCATTCAAATTAATGAGGAGGTGATAAGCGCAAGGTTTGTAAAACAATAGTATTTTTTTTTTTGATACAAACAAAAAACAGAGGTTGTTCAATAAGTAAATTGGACAACCTCTTTTTTGGTTATATCTCTATGAATTTGTGAATGAAGAGTAAACGTCATATTTATAGTTATTTTTATGCCTGCTTAATCTCTAAAATCAATATTCCGCCCTAAAGTTCCTTTCAACCGTTGAAAGAAATTTTTTCGTTCTTCCAGTGAAATAAAATCTCGTACATATGCATTTTGTGAGTCGATGGTCATATTTTTTAATGCTTCCATATTTACCGTATCGAGCATTTTTACGGAAAAAGGAATAAAATCAATATCTACATCCATTCTTTTTGTGGGTCTTTTAACCATTCTTGATTGAAAAGGATCGGTAGCTAAAGCTATCTTTTTAAAACCCAACTCCCGGGCTAAATTATACGAGTAGTAAACATTCTCTACACTATGCTCAGCCTTGGTTTCGGTAAAAATATCAGAACCAGGAATTCCTAACTTTTCTCCATACATTGCCATTATTTCTGATTCAATATAAGGAGTGTAAACTGCTGAACCTGAATAAATAATATTTTTTGTTATACCGTTTTTATACAGGTAATGCGACCAGTAGATCCTTCCTAATAAAACATCAGTCCAAAAATCATCATTATAGGGAACGCCCGGGACAATGATTACGTCGTAGGTAGTCTCTTTAGTTGTGATTTCGGGAGTCTTTGCACTTAATTGATTTAAATCTGCTATAAAGAATATAAATAAAATACTGATTATAAATATATTGACTCTGTATTTCATGATTTCTGTGTTTTGTTATTTAACAGTGAAACAGAAACAAAATAACATTGTTCATTCATTTTTAAATATTTCTAAACAATGAATTATTTTTCTTTTAAAACAAAATGTTATTTGTAATTTTAATCGTTGAAAAATTATATTTTTAACAATTAACAGAGTAGTTTCAAATTTTAATACGATTACTTATGCATACTTTAAAAGGAATATTCCCGCCTTTACCTACTTCGTTTGATGAAAATGAAGCTATAGCAACAGATAAAATGATTGATAATATCAAGCAATTATGCCGTTTTAATTTAGCTGGATTTTTGGTTTTAGGTTCAAATGGTGAATTGGTGCATCTAAACGACTATGAAAAAGAGAAGGTTTATGTTGAAACCAGGAAAGCGATACCATCGGATAAAGTAATGTTAGCAGGAACGGGCTGTCCATCGACCCGGCAAACCATTGAATTAACTCAAAAAGCCGCAAAAGCAGGTGCCGATGCGGCATTGGTTTTAAATCCTTCCTATTACATAGGGTTAATGACCAAAGAGGTATTAATGAAACACTATTTTACAATTGCCGATGCTTCTTCAATCCCTATAATTGTTTATAATATGCCTGCTAATTCAGGATTGGATATGAATGCTGACACAATTATTGCTTTATCGCAACACACCAATATTATTGGGATAAAAGATTCTGGCGGAAATATTGCTAAAATGGGAGAAATACGAGCATATGCTCATCCGGATTTTCAACTACTGGCTGGCTCGGCTGGCTTTTTGTTACCTGCTTTATCGGTAGAAGCGGTTGGTGGTGTACTCGCATTGGCAAATATTGCTCCCCAGTATTGTATTGATATTTTTCAAGATTATATGGATAAGAAAATGGATGATGCGCGTGAAAAACAACTGAAAATTATTACTCTGAATAACTTTGTTACACGACAATATGGAGTTCCTGCATTAAAGGAGGCAATGAATCAATTAGGGCTATATGGCGGCCCTTCGCGTAGACCATTACTTCCGCTTGATGGTAGAATAAAAGAACAACTTCGTATTTTGATTAAAAATAGTAATATTCAATCTTTTGTGCATTATTAAATACAAATGAGCCGTTTTACATGAGTATTACAACTATATTATTAGTTTATTCATTTTATTATTTACATTGTGCTTAAAATGATATAACTTTGTTTTATATCGAAAGATAGTAAACTTAAACTGTACATTAGAAGTATGGTTTTTATTCTCTGCTTATTAGTAAAAGCCGGATTTTAAAGTTTAGGCCTTCATAATTTGCTGTAAAACTAAAAAAGCAAATATAGATACTACTCGTTAATTTCATGTTGTTAAAAAATCAATCAACTTGATATGATTTCAGCCATTTTATAAAGTTATTTTAAAGGAGTTATAGCTTTATACGATTAATAAAATCCTAAAAATGGATTTTATTTTATTCATTCACTAAAAAATAAAAAAATGTCAAAAGAGAAGGAAAGTAGGAAAAATAGTAAAAAGGCTCCGGTTAAAAATCTGAAAGAAAAACGTGCAGCAAAAGCTGCAAAACGTGAAGATAAAAAAAGAGCCAGTGAAATTTAATGAAGG
>Ga0209931_1000175_pt1 | contig 37157 bp, 33 predicted proteins | sample SalPonR1_B_D1_MG_FD_185697 | JGI IMG/M metagenome (GOLD analysis project Ga0209931, IMG submission 185697) | Salt pond soil microbial communities from South San Francisco under conditions of wetland restoration - Salt Pond MetaG R1_B_D1_MG... ...
GCTACGCCGCCTTCACGCGTCTGTTCTGTCCTGGCGGTCTGGTGAAGTGAGGCCCTTGTGGAGGGCTGCACCCCCTTGAAAGACCGACGCCGGAGCAGTATGTCCCGTCTCGAGAGGTTGGCGCGGGCAAGCGCCTCGCCAACCCGGTCAGGTCCGGAAGGAAGCAGCCGTAACGAGCCCCGCTTGGGTCGTTGTCCAGCCTCTCACCATTCGCGAATCTGTCTCGCGAATTCGCGGCAAGGAACGCTGCGGCTTGCTCGGCAAGCCTGGAAGTTCCGACCCGGGAAGAATGTTCTCATTTCGCAGCATGCCGAGGAGGATGGTGATGACGATTCCGACACTCGGCGAAGGGCGTCTCTGAGCTTGACGGCATACATCCATGACGACCGCCCTCAAGGTGGCCGGATTTGGCGACAAGGCCGCGTCGGTCGACGGCCTTGACTGGCTATTGCCTGACAACTCTGGGTTGGTCACGACATTTTGCCGACCAGCTGGGCCCGGACACCGACGGCGCGCCCGTCCGCCTGAGCGCCATCCACCGCACACGGCTCGACGGGCTGTCCCCGGAGGGCCCTGTCACGCTGAGCCCCACGGTCCTGACCAGCGCATATGCCGTCGGCGACTGGGTGTTGGCCCGGGGCGGCACGGCCTCTGCCCCGCTGGACCGCAGGAGCGAAATCACGCGCCGCGCGGCGGGCCACGATGCCCGCCCACAACTGATCGCCGCCAATGTCGACACGCTGGCCATCGTCACGAGTTGCAACGCGGATTTCAACGTCGCCCGCCTGGAACGCTACCTGGCGCTGGCGAGCATGGCTGGCTGCCTGCCGCTGCTGGTGCTGACCAAACCCGACATGTCCGAGGATGCGGAGGCCTACGCCCGGCAGGCGCAGGCGCTGTCACCGACCCTGCCCGTGCTGGTGGTAAACGCGAAAACTGCCGAAGAGGCAGCGCGGCTGGCGCCCTGGTGTTCCGACGGGCAGACGCTGGCGCTGATCGGCTCATCCGGGGTGGGCAAGACCACCTTGCAGAACCACCTGACCGGCACCAACGAGGCAACCCGCGACATCCGCGAGGACGATGCCCGGGGGCGCCATACCACCACCAACCGCGCTCTGCGCGCGACACTGCACGGCGGCTGGCTGATCGACACACCGGGGATGCGCGAGTTGCGCCTTTTGGAGGCCGAGACAGGCATCGAGGAGGTCTTCTCTGACATTCTGGAAGTGGCCGCGGACTGCAAGTTCCGCAATTGCGCCCACAACGGCGAACCCGGCTGCGCCGTGCGCGCAGCCATCGAGACGGGCCGCCTCGATCCCGCCCGACTGGATCGCTGGCGCAAGTTGGCCGCTGAAAACCGCTACAACAGCGACACCGTGGCGCAGTCTCGCGCCCGCGGGCTGGGCAAGGTGCATCGCGGGGGCAAGGTGCGGGCAAGGCGCAAGCGTCGGGACGAATAGCGCGCGCCGGGCGTGACATGGTCTCGACGCTCCATCGCCGCGGTGGACCTTGCCCCCGGCGCCGCTTACCGTGCGGTCATCATCCGAATCCCAAGGCCATCATGACCGACCAGCCCAGCTACCAGGTGCTTGCCCGCAAATACCGCCCCGAGACCTTTGCCGATCTCGTGGGACAGGACGCCATGGTGCGCACCCTCAAGAATGCCTTTGCCGCCGACCGCATCGCGCAGGCCTTTCTGATGACGGGCATCCGCGGCACCGGCAAGACCACCACGGCCCGGATCATTGCCAAGGGTATGAACTGCACCGGCACGGACGGCAGCGGCGGCCCCACCACCGACCCCTGCGGCGAATGCGAACACTGCGTAGCGATCATGGAAGGCCGCCACGTCGACGTGATCGAAATGGACGCTGCTTCCAACACGCAGGTGTCCTACGTGCGCGAGAACATCATCGACACGGTGCACTACCGTGCGGCCAGCGCGCGCTACAAGATCTACATCATCGACGAAGTTCACATGCTCTCGACCAGCGCGTTCAACGCGCTGCTCAAGACGCTGGAGGAACCGCCCGCACACGTGAAATTCATCTTTGCCACCACCGAGGTCCGCAAGGTCCCGGTGACGGTGCTGTCGCGCTGCCAGCGTTTCGACCTGCGCCGGATCGAACCCGAGGACCAGATTGCCATGCTGCGCCGCATCGCCGATGCCGAAGCGGCGGAGATCACCGACGATGCCCTGGCCTTGATCACGCGCGCGGCCGAGGGATCGGCGCGCGATGCGACATCTCTACTGGATCAGGCGATTTCCCACGGCGCGGGCGAGACCACCGCCGACCAGGTGCGCGCCATGCTGGGACTGGCCGACCGCGGCCGCGTGCTGGACCTGTTCGACATGATACTGAAAGGCGATGCCGCCGGAGCGCTGACGGAATTGTCGGCGCAATACGCCGACGGGGCGGACCCGATGGCAATCCTGCGCGACCTGGCCGAGATCGCCCATTGGGTCAGCGTCATCAAGGTCACGCCCGAGTCTGCCGAGGACCCCACCGTCGGCCCGGATGAACGCGCCCGCGGGCTGGCTATGGCGCAGGCGTTGCCGATGCGGGTGCTGACCCGGCTTTGGCAGATGCTGCTAAAGGCACTGGAAGAGGTGGCTCAGGCCCCCAACGCCATGATGGCGGCGGAAATGGCAGTTATCCGGCTGACGCACGTGGCCGACTTGCCGACGCCCGGGGACCTGGTGCGCAGGTTGCAGGACAACCCGACGCCGCCCGGGCCGAACGGGGGCGATGGCGGCACCTCCCCGGCGGCACAGGCACCCCGGACCGAGGCGCAGGGCAGATCCGGCGCCCCGGCCCAATCCGGCCCATCCGGCCCTTCGGCCCGGCAGGGCGGCGCCGAACAGGCGGTCGCCACACAGGCCGCGCTGGCGCGCTACCCGACCTTCGACCACGTGGTCGAGCTGATCCGCAGTCACCGCGACGTGAAACTCCTGGTCGACGTGGAAAACTGTGTCCGCCTCGTCGCCTATCAGCCGGGCCGGATCGAGTTCCAGCCAACCGAGGATGCCCCGAAGGACCTGGCGTCGAAGCTTGGGAGCCGGTTGCAGACCTGGACGGGGAACCGCTGGGCAGTCAGCGTCGTCGGCTCCGGCGGGGCCGCGACCATCGCCCAGGCGCGCGACGCAGAGGAGGCCGCCCTGCGCGAACATGCGGCGGCGCACCCTTTGGTCCAGGCGGTGCTGACCCGCTTCCCCGAGGCGCGGATCACCCAGATCCGCACGCCGGACGCCCTGGAACAGGAGGCCCAGCTGGAGGCCCTGCCCGAGGTGGATGAGGAATGGGACCCTTTCGAGGAAGAATGATCCGGCCTTGTGGCCGGGCGTCCGGGGGGCCATATCTGGAATGCGGTATCGCAGATGACAGGAGAGACGGGAATGTTCAAGGGGATGGGCCAGATGGGCGACATGGCCAAGATGATGAAATCCGCCCAAGAGCTGCAACAGAAGATGGAGCAGCTTCAGGAAGAGATGCACGCCATGATGGTCACCGGGGAAAGCGGCGCCGGGCTGGTCAAGGCCACCGCCAGTGCCAAGGGCGAGCTCAAGGGCCTGGACATCGACCCATCGATCTTCAACGGCGACGACAAGGAAGTAGTCGAGGACCTGATCCTCGCCGCCATCAAGGATGCCCAGTCGCGCGCCAGTGACCGCGCCGCCGAGGAAATGCAGAAGATACAGGAAGAGCTCGGCCTGCCCGCCGGCATGAAACTGCCTTTCTAGGTCAAGTCGCACCGCGAACTGACCAGGCGGGATAGAGCGGAAATGCAGATGGCATTTCTGCGGGGTCCCGCGCAGGAGAACTGTTTGACCAACACCACCAGCGATATCGAAGAGTTGATCGACCTGATGGCGCGGCTGCCCGGCCTGGGGCCGCGCTCGGCGCGGCGGGCCGTGCTGCACATGGTCAAGAAGCGCGGTCAGTTGCTTGCACCGCTGGCCGAAGCCATGGCGCGAGTCGGGACCAGCGCACGCGAATGCCTCAACTGCGGCAACATCGGCACCACGGATATCTGCGGCATCTGCGAGAGCGAGAAACGCGCCACGGGCCAGATATGCGTGGTCGAGGACGTGGCCGACCTCTGGGCGATGGAACGCGCCAGCGTTTTCAAGGGCCGCTATCACGTTTTGGGCGGAACGCTGTCCGCGTTGGACGATATAGGCCCCGAGGACCTGCGAATCCCGCGCCTGAAATCGCGGGTGGCCAGCGAAGGCATCACCGAAGTGATCCTGGCACTGGGCGCGACAGTGGACGGCCAGACCACGGCCCATTACATCGCCGATGAACTGGAAGGAATCTCGGTTACCTCGCTGGCGCAGGGCGTGCCCGTGGGCGGCGAGTTGGATTACCTCGACGACGGCACGATCACCGCCGCGTTGAACGCGCGCAAGACATTCTGAGGGATAATGGGCCCGTCGCAGCCTGCCCGCCGGACTTATGAGAGATCCCGTTTCTGCAACGGATCGACGATGTCCGGGTCGGACCCAAGCCCGAATTTCGGAATTGTGCAGCGAAAGCTCGGGCGTCTGAATTCGGTGAGCATCCCGGCCATAAACGACCGGAAATGTTCGCCGCCCGGTTCTCGCGCGGTGGATCAGGATACCACTCGGTAATCCGTGGTGAGCGAGCCCACGCGGGGAACCGTTGCCCCGGACAGTTTTCAGGGACTTTACACCAAGATCCCCGTTTGTGCGTCAACATGGCAGCTGCCTTGCTCTCCCCCCCCTGCATACCCTACACCGGTCACCGGACAAGCTAAGGGAGGCCGCGCATGCGCCGCGTCGTCGTTACCGGGCTGGGGATCGTCTCGCCCGTTGGAAACAGCGCCCAAGAGGTCACCGCCGCCCTCAAGGCCGGACGTTCGGGGATCGAGGCCGTTCCCGAAATGGCCGAGCACGGCTTTCGCAGCCGGATCGCCGGAACACTCAAGATCAACCCCGCCGATCACGTGGACAAGCGCACCTTGCGGTTCATGGGACCCGGCGCCGCCTATGCGCATATCGCCATGGGCCAGGCCATCGCCGACGCGGGGCTGGAAGAGAGCGATGTCGTCAATCCGCGTACCGGGCTCGTGGCCGGCTCGGGCGGTCCCTCGACGAGCGCCATGCTGACGGCTCACCAGACTGTCCTGAAATCCGGCAGCCCCAAGCGGATCGGCCCCTTTGCCGTTCCCAAGTGCATGAGCTCGACCATCAGCGCGAACCTCTCAACCGCCTACAGGATCAAGGGTCTGAACTACTCCATCACCTCGGCCTGCTCGACCTCGCTGCACTGCATCGGCAATGCGGCCGAGCAGATCATGATGGGCAAGCAGGACGTGATGTTCGCAGGCGGTGGCGAGGAACTGGACTGGACCCTTTCCTGCCTCTTTGACGCCATGGGCGCGATGTCGTCCAAGTTCAACGATGACCCCACGCGCGCCAGCCGCGCCTTTGACGCCGATCGTGACGGCTTCGTGATCGCCGGTGGCGGCGCGATGCTGGTGCTTGAAGACCTGGACCATGCCACTGCACGCGGCGCGAAGATCTATGCCGAGGTCACAGGCTACGCCGCCACCTCGGACGGGCACGACATGGTCGCACCTTCGGGCGAGGGTGGTGAACGGGCGATGCGGCTGGCACTGGGCAGCCTGCCCGAGGGCCGAAAGGTCAGCTACATCAACGCCCATGGCACCAGCACCCCGGTTGGTGACGTAGGCGAGGTCGAGGCGGTACGCCGGGTCTTTGGCGAGGGCAGCGCACCGCCCATTTCCTCGACCAAGTCGATGACCGGTCACAGCCAGGGCGCCACCGGTGCGCAGGAAGCGGTCTATTGCCTGCTGATGCTGCGGGACGATTTCATCACCCCCTCGATCAACGTCGAAACCCTTGACCCGTCCATCACCCCTGGCGAGATCGCGACAGAGCTGGTCGAGACCGCGGGGCTGGACTCCGTGATGACCAATTCATTCGGCTTCGGCGGCACCAACGGATCGATGATCCTGTCGAAATACGCCGGATAGCGCGCCCGGCCCGGCACGCACCCTGCAACGCCCCGCCGTCCGCACCGGGATGTCGCTTGTCACCTTGCCAGTGGTGGCCAAGAGGGCACATCGGCACGCCAAATGCGAAAAACGGCAACTTGACGCTCGGGGTCAAAAATGAGCAAACCTGCAAGACCAGCAAAGGGACGGGCCATGCAATCATTATCGGGAAAGCGCGGACTCATCATGGGGGTCGCGAATGACCGTTCCATTGCTTGGGGGATCGCCAAGGCCTGTCATGCCGCCGGGGCCGAACTGGCCTTCTCCTACCAGGGCGAGGGCCTGAAAAAACGGGTGGCCCCGCTCGCAGCCGCCGCCGACAGCGATTTCCTGATCGAGGCCGACGTGAGCGACGACGCGTCGATGGATTCCTGTTTCTCCGCGTTGAAGGACCGCTGGGGCAGTCTGGATTTCGTGGTCCATGCCATCGCCTATTCCGACAAGAGCGAATTGACGGGCCGGTTTTCGGACACCAGCCGCGCGAATTTCACGAATTCCATGCTTATAAGCTGCTATTCCTTCGTTGATGTGGCCCGCCGCGCCGCGGACCTGATGCCAGAGGGCGGCTGCCTGCTGACCCTGACATTCCAGGGGAGCCAGCGCGTGACCCCGAACTACAACGTGATGGGTGTGGCCAAGGCGGCGCTGGAAAGCGCCACCCGCTACCTGGCCGCCGACCTGGGCCCGCAGGGTATACGCGTGAACGCCATTTCGCCCGGCCCCATGAAGACCCTGGCAGGTGCTGCCATCGCGGGCGCCCGCCGCACCTTCAAACACGCAGAACAGAACGCGCCGCTGCGGCACAACGCGACACTCGAGGCCGTGGGCGGCACGGCCGTCTACTTGGCGTCGGATGCCGGAAACTGCACCACGGGAGAGATCATCCGGGTCGACAGCGGCTACCATGTCCTGAGCATGCCGGTGCTGGAAAACCTGTGATAATGGCGGCCCCGGTGCGGCCGCAGTGCTGCCCGCGGCGCTGCCGAGCTGGGACTGTCGGGGCCGGCGCTGATCACCGCCGCGTCAGTCATGATCGCCATGGCGAGAACGGTGTTTTCCGCTGTCCCAGCCTGTTGACGCGCTGGGACTGACACGAAAAGGGGCGCCCGAAGGCGCCCCCTGAAACGTCCGGTCGCGATGGCTCAGGCGGCCTTGATCTCGACCAGTTCGATCTCGAAGTTCAGGTCCTTGCCCGCCAGCGGATGGTTGGCGTCCAGCGTGACTTCTTCCTCGGACAGCTCGGCCACGGTGACCGGGATTGCCTGACCGTCGGGCGACTGCATCTGAAGCTGCATGCCGATCTCGAGCGGGATTTCGGGCGGCACCTGCGAACGCGGCACGGCCTGCTTGGCGTTGGGATCGGTATCGCCATAGGCTTCTGCGCAGGGCACTTCGACGGCTTTCTTTTCGCCCACGGCCATGCCCGGGATCGCATTGTCGAGACCGGGGATGATCTGGCCTGATCCGACGGTGAATTCCAACGGCTCGCGGCCCTCGGAACTGTCGAAGGTTTCACCGTCCGCTAGCGTACCGGTGTAATGAATGGATACGGTGTCACCCGCTTTGACCTGGGTCATGAGATTTCCTTTGTCGGGGGGGGATTGCTTGCAGGGGCCGCGCATGCTCGCGCAGGTGCCCTTTTCGACTCGATGTGAAACTACCTGCGGACGCCCGGAATTGCAAACCGGCCCTTTTCCCGCGCGCGGGCGCGTGCCAGTCTGATCGTGAAGAGGGAGAATGAGATGACCATCAGCACCTGTGTCTTCGATGCCTACGGCACGCTGTTCGACGTCAATGCCGCCGCACGCCTGGTGGCCGAAGACCCGGACCAGGAGGTCTTGGCCGATCTCTGGCCCGACCTGGCCGCACTGTGGCGGCAGAAACAGCTTGAATACAGCTGGTTGAGGGCCGTGGCCGGACGGCACCTCGATTTCTGGGAAATCACACAGGATGGCCTGGACTACGCTATGGAAGCCCATGGCCTGCATGACAACGCCCTGCGCGCCCGGCTGCTGGGCGTCTACAGGGAACTGCCGGCCTACCCGGAGGTTCCCGAGATGCTGCGCGCGCTCAAAGACCGCGGCATGACGACGGCGATCCTGACCAATGGCAGTCCGGAAATGGTTGTCACGGCGGTGAAATCCGCCGGGATCGGTCCCTGGCTCGACGATGTCCTGACCGTCGAGGAGGTGAGGACCTACAAGCCCGACCGCCGGGTCTACGACCTTGTTTTCGACCACTTCGGCGCGGTGCAGCAGCAGGTGCTCTTCGCCTCGGCCAACGGCTGGGACGCGGCGGCGGCGGCGGGCTACGGCTTTGCCACGGTCTGGGTAAACCGCGAAGGGGCCCCGCAGGACCGGCTCTGGGCTGCGCCGCACCGGATCCTGCCGGACCTGTCCACGATACCGGACCTCGTGTAATGCCGCATTTCGAGGCCGCCGACGGCACCAGGCTGTTCTACGAGGAGCGCGGCGAGGGGCCGCCGGTGCTGGCGCTGGCTGGCCTGACGCGAAATTCCGGCGATTTCGACCATGTCGCGCCCCACCTGCCCTGCCACCTGATCCGCATGGATTATCGCGGGCGCGGACAGTCGGACTGGGCGGACCCGACGACCTACACCGTTCCGCAGGAAGCCGCCGATGCCGTCGCGCTGCTGGACCATCTGGGCCTGGACCGGGCGGCAGTCCTTGGCACCTCGCGCGGGGGGCTGATCGCCATGATGCTGGCGGCCACCCACAAGGATCGCCTGAGCGGCGTGGCATTGAACGACATCGGCCCCGAGATCGACCCGGCAGGCCTGAAAGCCATCGAAAGCTACATCGGCCGCAATCCGCCTCAGAAGACCCACGAGGAAGCCGCGCTGTTCCGCGCCCGCAACTGGCTGCACTTCAAGGGAGTGGCGCAGGAACGCTGGCTGCACGAGGTGCGCAATCACTACGCGGAAACACCCGACGGGCTTGTCGTCCGCTACGACCCGAAACTCCGCGTGACGGTTTTCGAGAACGCGCAGGTTCAGCCCGCTCCCGACCTCTGGCCGCTGTTTGGGGCGCTGCACGGGCTACCGCTCTGCCTGATCCGGGGGGCCAATTCCGACCTTCTCACCAAGGTGACCTGGGACAGGATGCGCAGGTTGCGCCATGACGCCATCGCCGCCGAGGTGCCCGACCGCGGCCATGTGCCGTTCCTGGATGAACCGCAGGCGGTGCATGCCCTGCAAAGCTGGATCGCGACCTTATGAATATCGACATGATCAGGGCGGCGGCCGGGCGGCTGGCCGGGCATGCGCGGCACACGCCGCTGCTGTGCTCGCCCTTCCTGGACGAGATCGCCGGAAGGCGGATCCTGGTCAAACCCGAATGTCTCCAGCATACTGGCAGCTTCAAGTTTCGCGGCGGATGGGCGGCTCTTTCGGCGCTGGACCCGGCCAAGCGCGAGCGTGGTGTCATCGCCTTTTCCTCGGGCAATCACGCGCAAGGCGTTGCCCATGCAGCCCGATTGCATGGCGTACCAGCGGTGATCGTCATGCCCTCGGACGCACCGGCGCTGAAGATCGCCAACACGCGCGCGCTGGGCGCCGAGGTGGTGCTTTATGACCGCGCGACGGAAAGCCGCGAGGCGATTGGCGACAGACTCGCGGCGGAGCGGGGCCTGACCCTGATCCGCCCCTACGACGAACCGCAAGTGATCGCCGGCCAAGGCACCTGCGGGCTGGAGATTGCTTCCGACGCCAGGCTGTGTGGAATTGAGAAAGCCAATGTCCTGGTATGCTGTGGCGGTGGCGGATTGACGTCCGGCGTTGCCTTGGCCTGCGAGGCCGACCATCCCGGCCTGACCGTTCGCCCCGTGGAACCCCAAGGGTTCGACGACGTGAAACGTTCGCTGGAAACCGGCACGATCCAGACCAACGAACAGCGCATCGGCAGCATCTGCGACGCCATCGTCACCCCCGCGCCGGGCGAATTGACCTTTCCGATCATGGCCCGGCTTTGCGGTCCCGGCCTGGCTGTTTCCGAGGATGACTGCCTGCGCGCAATGGGCGTGGCCTTTCAGCGGTTGAAACTGGTGGCCGAACCGGGCGGGGCCGCCGCGCTGGCCGCTGCGCTTTTCCATGGCGACCAGCTGAGCGGCGATACGGTCATCGCCATAATCACCGGCGGCAACGTGGATGCCGCCATGTTCAGCAAGGCCTTGGAGACGCTGTCATGACCCGGTTCACGGTCGCAAGTTTCAATGTGAAGAACCTGATCGGACCTGACCGGGAATACTACGAGTTCCAGTCCTACACGCCCGAGGAATACGCCTGGAAAAAGGACTGGCTGGCCGACCAGGTGCTGACCATGGATGCCGATATTGTCGGCTTTCAGGAGGTTTTCGAAGAAGACGCCCTGCGCGATGTCGTTGCCGAGGCCGATTCCCGCGGCAATGCGATGAACGAGGCGGCCATACCGGATGCCTCCAAACGCTATCACCGCAAGGCGATCTTCCGAAAACTGGCGTATACGCCCTATACCGGGGCCGACCTGGCCTTTGCCCCCAACCTGGCGGACGCGGGCCCCGGCAAGCGCCGGCCCGGCGTCGCCATCCTGTCGCGCCTCGGCTTCACCGCGCCACCCGAGGTCATCCAGGACCTCGACGTGCCGCTTGATATCCCGTTCCAGCCCCTGCGCGGGCTGGAGGGCGAAGCCGGATCATTTACCCTGAGCCGCCTGTCCCGCCCGATTCTGAAGGCCCGGATCGCGGTGGGCGGTGAAGTCATCACCGTGTTCAATTGCCACCTGAAATCCAAGCTGGGCGAATACATCGTCCCGCCGGGTGCCGATTTCGCCCGCGAGGAAGTGCTGCCCAAGTATGACCCGCTGGGACGGGCCATGGGCAGCCTGCGCGCCGCGCTGCGGCGCATGGCCGAGGCCTGGGTGCTGCGCCGGGAAATCCTCAACGAACTGAACCATGGCAGGCCGGTCATGGTTCTTGGCGATTTCAACGATGGCGAAAACGCCGTCAGTTCGGAAATCATATCCGGCGAGGTGCCGTTCAAGAATTACAGCTGGATGCTGCGCCACGACGCCGAAAACCACGGCGACCGCTATTCGAAAGAGGAAAACGTCCAGATCACGGAAAGCGTCGAGCGCGTCCGCCTGCATTCGGCCGAGAAACTCTTCGTGCGCAAATCCAACCGCGACATGGTCTTCACCTCGGCCTTCGGCGGGGTCTTTGAATCCATCGACCAGATTTACATGTCGCGGCATTTCCACCCGGACTACAAGCGGCGTATCGGCGAGATGGAGTATTTCAGCGTGCTCAACGACCACCTGACGGACGGGTCGCACCCAGAGGCGCCCTACAACAAGCTGGCCTCCGATCATGGCCAGATCATCGCCCACATGCGCATCGGGGACGACCCGGAATGAAAACGGGATCGGTCCCGCGTGACGGCTGCGAAATCCGTTACGAGATGGACGGCGACGGGCCCGACGTGGTGTTTGCCCATGCACTCGGCCTCGACCGGCATATCTGGGATGACGTGGCCTATCACCTGCCCGACCATCGCACGATCCGTCTCGACATGCGGGGCCACGGGCAGTCGGAGGCACCCGATGGCCCCTACACGATGGGCGGGTTGATTGCCGATGCCGAGGCGGTCTGCGACGCGCTCGAGGTGCGCGACGCGGTCTTCGTCGGGAATTCGGTCGGCGGCATGATCGGCCAGGGACTGGCTGTCAAGCGGCTGGACATGTTGCGCGGGCTAGTCCTGTCCAACAGTTCCGCCAAGTTCGGCCTGCCCGCGCAATGGCACGACCGGGCCGCGCAGGTGCGCGACGCAGGGATGGCGGCAGTGGCCGACATGACGCTGGAAAAATGGTTCGGACCGAAAAACCGCGACGGCCCGGCGGCGACCTGGGCGCGCGAGCGGCTGCTACTGTGTGACCCAGAGGGGTATGCCGGCTGCTGCGAAGCCATTGCAGGCACCGATTTCTATTCCCCCACCAGCGGGCTGCGCCTGCCAACACTGGGGATCGCGGGCGATCGCGACGGATCGACCCCGCCGGATCTCGTGCGAGAAACCACCGAGTTGATCCCGGGGGCAGAATTCACCTTGATGCGTGGATCGGGCCACCTGCCCTGCCTCGACGCGCCGTCGGATTTCGCCAAGCGTCTCCACGGATTCTTCCGCGGTATCGGCCACGTCTGACCTGTCGAGGCTTCCCGGCCCGCCCGGTTCCGGATAAAAACCTCGCATGCATCCCGCCCAGCGCCGCCGCGCTTTCACCTTCATTTTAATCACGCTGGTGATAGATGCCATGGGCATCGGCCTGATCCTGCCCGTCCTGCCTGACCTGATCGCCGAGCTGAACGGATCAGGCATCGGCGCGGCAGCGGTCTGGGGCGGTATCCTGACCACCAGCTTCGCGGTGATGCAGTTTCTCTTTGGCCCGGTCCTGGGCTCGCTTTCCGACCGTTACGGGCGCCGGCCGATCATCCTGACCGCGCTCTTCGTCATGGGGGTGGACTACCTCATCATGGCCTCGGCCCAAACGATCTGGCTGCTGCTTTTTGGACGCATCATAGCCGGGATCACCGCCGCGACCATGTCCACGGCCAGTGCGGCCATCGCAGACATGTCGCCGCCGGAACAGAAAAGTACCAACTTCGGCCTGGTCGGCGCGGCCTTTGGCGTGGGCTTCGTGCTGGGTCCGATCATCGGCGGGCTGCTGGGAGAACTGGGCGTGCGCGCGCCGTTCTATGCCGCCGCCGCGCTGGCGGGAGCCAACCTGGTTTTCGGCATCATCGTGCTGCCAGAAACTGTCACGAATGCCATTCGCCGGCCATTCCATCTCGGCCGCGCCAATCCGTTCGGGGCGTTTCGCAAGGTGGCCGAACTGGACGGCGTGCGGCGGCTGTTGTTCCTGTTCTTCACCTACGAGTTCGCCTTCATCGTCTACCCCGCGATCTGGGCCTATTTCACCAAGGCCCGGTTCGACTGGACGCCAGGCATGGTCGGGTTGTCGCTGGCGTTCTTCGGGATCGGGATGGCCATCGTGCAGGGCGCCCTGATGGGGCCGATCCTGCGCCGCTTCGGGGAACGTGCAACTATTACCTACGGGCTGGTGTTCAACCTGTCGGCCTTCGTCGTTCTGACGCTGATCGGCAACGGCTGGCTGGCCCTGGCCTTCATCCCGCTGACATCGCTGGGGGCGGTGGTCACGCCCGCATTGCAGGGCAGAATGAGCCGCATCGCCGCCGACAACCAGCAGGGGGAATTGCAGGGTGTCATCGCCTCGGTCAAGTCGCTGGCGCAGATCCTCTCGCCGCTGGTAATGACCCAGATCTTCTGGGCGGCCACGGACCGCGGCGCGCTGAACCTGCCCGGCGCGCCCTTCCTGCTGTCAGCCGCGCTGATGCTGGTCTGCCTGATCGTCTTTCTTGCACCCGTTCGGCGGACCCCAACACCCGCCGCGTGAGTGTCGTTTTTCAGGCTTGCGGCGAGCGCGGACTGCGACCAACCTGACCCGATGGCACCAACGGGAGGGGAGGCCCGAGGCCAATGACACGTATAAGGGCCGCCGTCTGTCACGACTTCGGCGCACCGCTGCAGGTGGAAGAGATCGAGATCCGCCCGCCCCGGGGCCGCGAGGTCGAGGTCACGCTTGCCGCCTGCGCGGTCTGCCATTCGGATATCTCCTTCGCCGAAGGGGCCTGGGGCGGGACGCTTCCGGCCGTCTACGGGCACGAGGCGGCGGGCATCGTCACAGCACTGGGTGAAGGCGCGCGCGGGCTCGCGGTCGGCGATCGCGTGGTCGTGACCCTGATCCGGGCCTGCGGACAGTGCCCCAGCTGCGCCAAGGCCCGACCCACCGATTGTGAAACGCCGCAGGACGGCCACCACGACCCTATCACCACGGCCGGGGGCGGCCGCCTGCACCAGGCCATGGCCTGCGGCGGCTTCGCCGAGAAGGTCGTGGTCGATGCCAGCCAGGTCGTGACATTGCCCAATGGGATCGCCCTCGACGTGGCCGCGCTGGTGGCCTGCGGCGTGATCACCGGGGTTGGCGCCGTGGTCAACGCCGCGCGTCTGCGCCCCGGCCAGGACGCGGTGGTCATCGGCGCCGGTGGCGTCGGCCTCAACGCGATCCAGGGGGCCCGTATCGCGGGGGCACGTCGCATCGTGGCCGTGGACATGACCGAAGAGAAACTGGAAACCGCCCGCGCCTTCGGCGCCACCCATGGGGTTCTGGCCACCGGCGAGACGCCATGGCGCGATGCCCAGGCCGCCCTGGGGCGCGGGGCCGACGCGGTGCTGGTCACCGTCGGCGCGGCGGCAGCCTATGACAGCGCACCGCACTACCTTGCCCGGGGCGGCAAGATCATCGTGGTCGGAATGCCCGCCACCGGGGCCGTCTCGACCTACGAGGCCGCGATGGTCGCCGGGTCAGGACAATCCCTGGTCGGGTCCAAGATGGGCGACGTGGTGATCGCCCGCGACATTCCCTGGATCGTGGACCTGTATCTTCAGGGCCGCCTGAAACTGGACGAACTGATCTCGCGCCGTTACCCGCTGGAACGCATCAACGAGGCTATCACCGACACCAAGTCGGGCGCAGCGAAACGCAACGTGATCGTGTTCGACCGATGAAGCTGCAGGACCTCGACATCATCGTCACGGCGCCGCCGGCCCCGGGCTGGGGCGGGCGCTACTGGACCCTGGTAAAGGTCACGACGGACACCGGGATCACGGGATGGGGCGAATGCTACGCCAGCAGCGTCGGGCCCGACGCCATGCGCGCCGTCATCCGCGATGTCTTCGCACGCCACATGGCCGGCGAATCCCCCGAGAACATCGAGCTCATGTTCCGCCGTGTCTACTCGACGGGCTTCACCCAGCGCCCCGATCCGACTGTCATGGGTGCCTGGTCGGGGCTTGAAATCGCCTGCTGGGACATCCTCGGCAAGGACCGCGACCGCCCGGTCCACGCGCTGATCGGCGGACGGGTCAATGACCGTATCCGCGCCTACAGCTATCTCTACCCCCGCCCCGATCATCCACTGCCCGACTTCTGGGGCAGCGCGGACATGGCGGCCGAAGTCGCGGTGGACCTTGTGGACAAGGGGTATACGGCGGTCAAATTCGACCCCGCCGGGCCATACACCATCCGCGGCGGGCACCAACCGAGCCTGCATGACATCGAGACCTCGGTCGCCTTCTGCAGGGCCATCCGCGCAGCTGTCGGTCCCCGCGCCGACCTCTTGTTCGGCACCCATGGGCAGTTTTCGACATCCGGTGCGATCCGCATGGGGCAGGCTATCGACCCCTACCAGGCGCTCTGGTTCGAGGAACCGATCCCGCCCGACACGCCCGGGGAAATCGCCAGGGTCGCCGCCGCCGTGCGCACACCCATTTCGACCGGAGAGCGGTTGACGACCCGGGTGGAATTCCACGCCGCGCTGCAGGCCGGCGTCTCCATTCTGCAACCGGCACTGGGGCGCGCAGGCGGCATCTGGGAGTCCCGCAAGATCGCCGCACTGGCCGAGGTTTACAACGCCCAGGTGGCGCCGCATCTCTATGCCGGGCCGGTGGAATGGGCGGCCAACCTGCAGCTTTGCGCGACCATCCCGAACCTGCTCTTGGCAGAAACCATAGAGACACCATACCACGACGCACTGATCCGCTCCACGATCCGGGTGGAGGACGGCCATGTCCGCCCACCCGAGGCGCCCGGACTGGGCATCGAAGTGGACGAGGCACTTGCCCGAGCCCACCCCTACACCGGCACGGGCCTGCACCTGGAGATGCAGGAGGCTCCCGTGTGCCATGACCAGCCGAACCTGTTTGCCGGCGGGGCGCCGCCCGAGGACAGTGGCGCGTGACTGGCCCGCCCATGAGGTTACCTGTTCACGGCGCGTGCGTCAGGATTTGCCCATGACGGGCCAGCTTCGCCCCCTGCGCCGCCTTGCTGCCAATATCACCGGCCACGGCATCGCGCTTTTGGCGCGGCTGATCACGGCGGTGCGTGCCGAGTGGCGGGGGGCGGACCCTGTGCCGCGCCAGCGGGTCTATTACGCAAACCACGTCAGCAACGCGGACATGCCCATGATCTGGGCGGTTCTGCCGCCGAACCTGCGCCGCCATGTCCGGCCCGTGGCCGCCGCCGACTACTGGCTCAAGACACCGCTGCGCGCCTTCGTCGGTCCCGAGGTCTTCAACTGCGTGCTGGTCGACCGCCGCCCCGACCGTGATGGCAGCACCGGCGACCCGCTGGACAACATCCTGGCCGCGCTGAATGACGGCGCCTCGCTGATCCTGTTTCCAGAGGGCAACCGCAACATGACCGAAGACCCCTTGCTTCCCTTCAAGGCCGGGCTCTACAACATCGCGCGCGCCTGTCCGCAAGTGGACCTCGTGCCCACCTGGGTCGCGAATCTCACCGAGGTGATGCCCAAGGGCGAGGTGATCCCCCTGCCGCTGATGACCACCGTCATCTTCGGAGAACCCGTCCATTTGCAAGAGGGCGAGGACAAGGACGCCTTCCTCGAGCGCGCCGCCCGGGCGCTGGTCCAACTCAAGCCCGAGGATCATGCACCGTGACATCGACCAGGCTGGACATCATGCTGCTGTTCCTGGGCACCTGCGGACTGCTGCTGGTCCTGACGATGATCGGCGAGGGCCTGCGCGCGCGTTATGCGCCCGGCGGCGACAACCCCGAGATCGAGACCTACATGACCCGTGTCCACAGCTGGTGGGCCATGGTCCTGCTGGTCTCGCTGGCGCTGCTGACCGGCAAGGTCGGGGTGCTGGTGCTGTTCGGCTTTGCCTCTCTCGCGGCGCTGCGCGAATTCCTGACCCTGACCTACAAGCGGCAGGCCGATCACACGACCCTGGCGCTGGCCTTCTACGTGGTGCTGCCGCTTCAATATGTCTTCGTGGGACTGGGCTGGCAGGGACTCTACACGGTGTTCATCCCGGTCTACGCCTTCCTGCTTCTGCCCGTTTTCACGGCCCTGAGGGGCGACGCGGACCGTTTCCTGGCGCGGGTGGCGGAAACCCAGTGGGGGCTGATGATCGCCGTCTACTGTGCCAGCCACGTTCCGGCCCTGTTGAAATTGCAGTTCGACGGGGTCGCAATGGACCGCGGCGTACTGCTGATCGCCTTTCTGGTGATGGTGGTGCAGTTCGGTGACCTTCTGGATTTCTTCTTCGGCCGCCGCATCGGGCGGACAAGGATCGTTCCGGACCTTTCGCCGCGCACCTGGGAGGGCCTGGTCTGCGGAACTGCCAGTGCCATGCTGATCGGCGCGGCGCTGGCATGGCTCACGCCCTTTGGTGTGCCCGGCGCCATGCTCATGGCCGGGGCAGCATCGCTGTCGGGACATTTCGGCGCGCTGGTCTTTGCCGCCATCAAGCGCGACAAGGGTGTCAAGGACTGGTCGCACCTGATCCCCGGCCAGGGCGGTGTGCTCAACCAGCTCGACTCGGTACTTTTCGCCGCACCGGTTTTCTATCACCTCACTCATCTGGTCTGGGCCGTTTGAGGAACGCCCCGGGGCCGCATTCCCAGCGCCAGGCAAGAAACACCCTTTGCCTTTCCAGAAGGATGACGCCGTATTTCCGGATGTCCACGGCATCGTCCTCTGCTAGAACTGCGGGGCAAATCCACCCTGTGCACGACCGTATACCGCGCGCCGGTCCGGTCGCGGCCCATGACGCGGGAACGACCATGTCCAATTCGCCAACCTCTGAACAGATGACCGAAACCGCCGGATTGCGGATCGACGCGGACCTAAAGCAGTTCGTCGAAACCGAGGTTCTGCCCGGCCTCGACATCGACGCCGACCGGCTGTGGTCGGGCCTGTCTGCGCTTGTACACGATTTCAGCCCGCAAAACCGGGCCCTGCTAGACAAGCGCGACCTGATCCAGAGCCAGATCGATGACTGGCACAAGTCGCATCGTCACGGCGCCCATGACGGCGTCGCCTACAAGGCGTTCCTCGAAGAGATCGGCTATCTCGTCCCCGAGGGCGCCGATTTCGAGATCGAGACCGAGAACACCGACCCCGAGATCGCACGGATACCCGGCCCACAGTTGGTTGTGCCCGCAACCAATGCACGTTTCGCGCTGAATGCCGCCAATGCCCGCTGGGGCAGTCTTTATGACAGCCTCTACGGCACCGACGCCATGGGCGGCCCGCCGCCCGCCGGCGGCTTCGATGACGGGCGCGGTGCGCGCGTCGTGGCCCGGGCTGCAGTCTTCCTGGATGAGGTTTTCCCGATCACCGGGAGCAGCCACGCCAAGGCGACCAGCTACACGGTCAAGAACGGCACGCTGATGATCGACGGCTCAGGCCTGATCACGCCCGAGGCCTTTGCCGGCCATACCGGTGGTGCCGATGCGCCAGACACCATTCTTTTGCGCAATAACGGCCTGCACGTGGAACTGGTCTTCGATCGGACCCACCCGATCGGCAAGACGACACCCTCTGGGCTGGCCGATGTTCGGATGGAATCGGCGATCTCGGCCATCATCGACTGCGAGGATTCGGTGGCCTGCGTCGATGCCGAGGACAAGATTCTTGCCTATCGCACCTGGCTTGGCCTGATGCGCGGCGACCTGGAGGAGACCTTCGACAAGGGCGGCAAGACCATGACCCGTCGCTTGAACCCCGACCGCCGCTATACCGCGCGGGACGGATCGGCCCAGGCGGTCAAGGGCCGCGCACTTCTGCTGGTGCGCAATGTCGGCCACCTGATGACCAATCCCGCGATCCTTGACGGCGAGGGGGAAGAGGTATTCGAGGGGCTGATGGACGCCATGCTCACCGTGCTGATTGCGATGCATGATCTGAGCAAGACGAGCGACCCGCGCAATTCGACCTGCCGGTCGGTCTACGTCGTCAAACCCAAGATGCACGGCCCCGAAGAGGTCGCGTTTTCGGATGCGATCTTCACCAAGGTCGAAGACGTGCTGGGCCTGCCCCGCTACACCGTCAAACTTGGTGTAATGGACGAGGAACGGCGCACCAGCGTGAACCTCAAGGAATGCATCCGCGCGGCGAAACACCGGGTCTGTTTCATCAATACCGGCTTTCTCGACCGGACCGGGGACGAAATCCATACCTCGATGGAGGCCGGCCCCTTCAGCCGCAAGGACTTCATCAAGCGCAAGGGCTGGATCACCGCCTACGAGAACCAGAACGTCGATATCGGGCTGGAATGCGGGTTTTCGGGCAAGGCCCAGATCGGCAAGGGCATGTGGGCGGCGCCGGACCGTATGGCCGGCATGCTCGAACAGAAGATCGAGCATCCGCGCGCTGGTGCCAATTGCGCCTGGGTGCCCTCGCCCACGGCCGCCACGCTGCACGCCACCCATTACCACAAGGTCGACGTGATGGCCGTGCAGGATCAGCTGGCCAAGGGCGGACGCCGTGCCTATGTCGAGGCGCTGCTGGATATTCCGCTGGCCTCCTACCGCAAGTGGACGAAAGACCAGATCCGCCGCGAAGTCGAGAACAATGCCCAGGGCATCCTGGGCTACGTCGTGCGCTGGATCGACCAGGGGGTGGGCTGTTCCAAGGTACCCGACATCAACGATGTGGGCCTGATGGAAGACCGCGCGACCTGCCGCATCTCGGCCCAGCACATCACCAACTGGCTGCATCACGACGTTGTCAGCCAGGAAGAGGTGATGGGGATCATGCAGAACATGGCCCGCGTGGTGGACCGACAGAATGCGGGCGACCCGAATTACCGCCCCATGGCGCCGGGGTTCGACGGGATCGCGTTCCAGGCGGCCTGCGACCTGGTCTTCCTGGGCCGCGAACAGCCTTCGGGCTACACCGAGCCGGTACTGCACAAGCGGCGGCTGGAACTGAAGGCGCAGTCCTGATCGGGGAACGGCGGAGGCACCCGCCGTTTTCTTTTCGTGGATGCGAATGGCGAGCATTATCAAGCGATTTGGAAAAGTGTTGTCTGGCGGTGGCCTGTGGCTTCGGCCCCCTCGGCGGCGCATAGTGCCAGTACGACACAGCCGGTTGCAGGAGCCTCGATGACCAACAGCTATTACGCGCCACAGGGGGGACACCCCGGGCAGGACCAGCTTCTGACCGACCGCGCTGTTTTTGCCCAAGCTTACGCGGTCATCCCCCGCGGCACGATGCGCGACATCGTCACCAGCTTCCTGCCGTTCTGGGACGATACCCGCGCATGGGTGCTGGCGCGGCCACTGTCGGGTTTCGCGGAAACCTTCTCGCAATACATAATGGAGGTGCGGCCCGGTGGCGGCTCGGATCGGCCCGAAACCGACTCGCGCGCCCAGGCCGTGCTTTTCGTGGTCGAGGGCACGGCGTCCCTGAGCGTCGGGGGAGCCATCCACGAGATGACGCCGGGCGGCTATGCCTATCTGCCCCCCGACAGCCACTGGACCCTTCGCAACATGGGCGACACACCCTTGCGGTTTCACTGGATCCGCAAGGCGTACCAGGCGGTGGACGGGCTGGATGCGCCTGATTTTCTGATCCTCAACGAAAACGACATCTCCCCCATCCCGATGCCAGGCACCGAGGGCAAGTGGGCAACGACCCGGTTCGTCGACCCGACCGACATGCGGCACGACATGCATGTGACCGTCGTCACCTTCGAGCCGGGTGCGGTGATCCCCTTTCTTGAAACCCACGTGATGGAACACGGGCTCTACGTGCTGGAAGGCAAGGCCGCCTATCGGCTGAACACTGACTGGGTCGAGGTCGAGGCGGGCGATTTCATGTGGCTGCGCGCCTTTTGCCCGCAGGCTTGCTATGCCGGCGGGCCGGGTCGGTTCCGCTACCTTCTCTACAAGGACGTGAACCGGCACATGCCCTTACGCTAGTCCGCCACCCCGCCGATCGCGCGGGTCAAATTGCGCGCCGCGGCCATCACCGGCACGGACAGCCGGTCGATATCGTCCAGCCCCACCCGGCTGGTCGGGCCGGATACGGAAATCCCCGCAACCGCTTCGCCGGTCATGTCAAAGACCGGGGCCGCGATGCAGCGCATCCCATCTGTCTTTTCCTCGTTGTCCACGGCGTAGCCCCGAGCGCGGATGCCGGCGAGGTCGTCGCGCAACGCCGCCGCGTTGATGATCGTCTGGCCGGTGAAGGCCTGCAAGCCGACGCCAGCCAGCACCCGCGCCAGCCGCCGGTCCTCCATATGCGCCAGAAGCGCCTTGCCGATACCCGAGGCATGCATCTCGGACAGGGTGCCGGGCGGAAAGAAGGCGCGGATCGTCGCGCTGGTCTCGACCTGGCCCAGGAACAGCACCGCGCCCTCCTTCTCGATTCCGAGGTTCGCGGTTTCGCCGGTTTCCTCCATCAGCGCGCGCATGACCGGGCGGGCGCGGTCCACAAGGCTGGTGCGGCGCAGGAACCGGGCGCCGATCACGAAGGCAGCCGGCCCGATATGCCAGACCTGTTCGGAAGCGTCGAAGTCGACCAACCCGCGCCCCTCGAGCGTCACCAGGATACGATAGACGGTCGCCGGGGACTGGCCCGTCTCCTCGGACAGGGCAGACAGCGACAAGCCGGACGTTTCGCTGAGGACTTCGAAGACCCCCATCGCGCGGTCCAGCGACTTGATGGTGTTCTGTTCGGTCTTGTCGTGCCAGTCGCGCGGGCGGCCCCGGGCGCGGCGGGGGGCTGGTTTTCGGGGCGCAGGCATAGGGATCTCTGATTTCTGCAAATATCTTTCACATTATGAAAAACACAAGGCATTGGCAATATTGTATTTTTCATTTAAAAAATGTTTTGAAAAATAATTTCAAAAAAGTTTTCTCGCGTCGCAGCTCCCCCTAGATTGCCCCGAGCACCGCAAAGGACATGCCCATGAGATTTCAGAATCCGGCCTTCATTCCCGGCCCGACCAACATCCCCGAAAACCTGCGCAAGGCCTGCGACATGCCGACGATCGATCACCGTTCGCCGCTGTTCGGGCAGATTCTGACCCCGGCGCGTGAAGGCGTGCGGAAGGTTCTACAAAGCGACAGCGCCGAGGTTTTCATCTTTCCCGCGACCGGCACCGGCGGCTGGGAGACCGCGCTGACCAACACGCTCTCGTCCGGTGACAGGGTGCTGGTGGCGCGCAACGGGATGTTCAGCCATCGCTGGATCGACATGTGTCAACGCCACGGGCTGGACGTGCAGGTCGTTGAGGTCCCTTGGGGCAACGGCATCCCGGCAGACCGCTACGAAGAGATCCTGACCGCCGATACCGGCCACACGATCAAGGCAGTGCTGGCCACCCATAACGAGACCGCGACCGGCGTGCGCTCTGACATCGGCGCGATCCGCAGCGCGATGGACGCTGCCGGGCATCCGGCGCTGCTGTTGGTTGACGGGGTGTCCTCGATCGGGTCGATGGAGTTCCGCTTTGATGACTGGGGTGTGGATGTGGCCGTGACAGGCTCGCAAAAGGGGTTCATGCTGCCCGCTGGCCTCGCCATCACCGGGTTCAGCGCCAGGGCCATGGCCGCAACTGAGGCCGCCACCCTGCCCCGCACCTTCTTCGACGTGCAGGACATGGCGCGCGGATACGAGAACAACGCCTATCCCTACACCCACGCCGTGGGCCTGATGAACGGGCTGAACGAATCCTGCAAGATGCTGCTGGACGAGGGGCTGGAAAACGTGTTTGCCCGCCACCACCGCATCGCCGAGGGCGTGCGCGCCGCCGTGCGCGCCTGGGGACTGGAGCTTTGCGCGAGCGACCCGTCGGTCCAGTCCGACACGGTCAGCGCCATCCGCACGCCCGAAGGCTTCAACGCCACCGATATCGTCACCCATGCGGCCGACAGATACGGCGTGGCCTTCGGCGTGGGCCTGGGCGAGGTCGCGGGCAAGGTGTTCCGCATCGGGCACCTGGGGTCGCTGACCGACGTGATGACCCTGTCGGGCATCGCCACGGCCGAGATGTGCATGGCCGACCTGGGGCTCGAGATCACGTTGGGGTCCGGGGTCGCGGGGGCGCAGGATTACTACCGCCGGCATCCGGCCAGGTCCCGCGAGGCCGCCGCATGATGAAGGACACGATCATGGATATCCCCACCTACGACGACATGCTGGCCGCCCATGACCGGATTGCCCTGCATGTCCGGCGCACCCCGGTGCGCGTATCCGATTACCTGAACGACCTGACCGGCGCGCAGATGTTCTTCAAATGCGAGAACTTCCAGGAACCCGGTGCCTTCAAGGCACGCGGGGCCGCCAACGCGGTTTTCGGCCTCGACGCGGCACAGGCGGAACGCGGCGTGGCCACCCACAGCTCGGGCAATCATGCCTCCTGCCTGTCCTATGCGGCCATGCGCCGGGGCATTCCCTGCAACGTGGTCATGCCGCACACCGCCCCGCAGGCCAAGAAGGACACGGTTGCCCGCTATGGCGGCAAGATCACCGAATGCGATCCCTCGACCACCGCCCGCGAAGCCACCTTTGTCCGGGTGCAGGCCGAAACCGGCGGCGATTTCGTCCATCCCTACAACGACCCCCGCGTGATCGCGGGCCAGGGCACCTGTTCGCGCGAATTCATGGAACAGACTGACGGGCTGGACGTGGTCGCCGCCCCGATCGGCGGCGGCGGCATGATCTCGGGCACCTGTCTGACGCTATCGACGCTGGCGCCGGAGACCCAGGTGATCGCCGCCGAGCCGGACCAGGCCGATGATGCCTATCGCAGTTTGCAGGCCGGTTACATCATCGCCGATGACGCCCCCGAAACCATCGCGGACGGGCTGAAGGTACCGCTCAAGGACCTGACCTGGCATTTCGTGTCGAACCACGTGTCCGAGATATTCACCGCCTCGGAGCAAGAGATCGTGGCCTCGATGAAGCTCGCCTGGAAACACCTGCGCATCGTGCTGGAACCCTCCAGCGCCGTGCCGCTGGCCTGCGTGCTGAAAAACCCGGGCACATTTGCCGGCAAACGGGTCGGCATCATCGTCACCGGCGGCAACGTGGACCTGGACAGACTGCCCTGGGTGCAGGGCGGACAAGGAGACGACAGATGAACGACGCGATCAATCTCGACGCCTACGAGGTCGGTTTCGACATTCCTGCCAAGCCGGGGATGGAGGAGGCCGATATCCAGACCCCGACGCTGGTGCTGGACCTCGATGCGCTGGAACGCAATATCAAGAAGATGGGCGACTACGCCAAGGCCCACGGCATGCGCCACCGCACCCATGGCAAGATGCACAAATCGGTGGACGTGCAGACCCTGCAGCAAGAGCTGGGCGGCGCCTGCGGGGTCTGTTGCCAGAAGGTCAGCGAGGCCGAGGTATTCGCCCGTGGCGGTATCACCGATATCCTGGTGTCCAACCAGGTGCGCGACCCGGCCAAGATCGACCGGCTGGCGCGGCTGCCGGGGCTGGGCGCACGCACCATTGTCTGTGTCGATGACATCGCCAACGTGGACGAATTGTCGGCGGCGGCGGACCGGCACGGCACTCAGATCGAAGGCCTGGTCGAGATCGACTGCGGCGCGGGGCGCTGCGGCGTGACCACCACGGCACAGGTGATCGAGATCGCCAAGGCGATCGACGCGGCGCCGGGACTGAAATTCGCCGGTATCCAGGCCTACCAGGGCGCGATGCAGCACCTCGACAGCTACGCCGACCGCAAGGCCAGGATCGACGTTGCCGTGGCGATGGTGCGCGACGCGGTGGAGGGGCTGAAGGCCGAGGGGCTGGATTGCGACATCGTCGGCGGCGGCGGAACCGGATCCTACTATTTCGAGTCCAATTCGGGCGTCTTCAACGAGCTTCAGTGCGGCTCTTACGCCTTCATGGATGCCGATTACGGCCGCATCCTGGACAAGGACGGCAACCGCATCGACCAGGGCGAATGGGAAAACGCCTTCTTCATACTGACCAGCGTGATGAGCCATGCCAAGCCCGACAAGGCCATCGTCGATGCGGGGCTCAAGGCGCAATCGGTCGATAGCGGCCTGCCCGTGGCCTTTGGCCGCGATGACATCGAATACGTCAAATGCTCGGACGAGCATGGCGTGGTGGCCGACCCCGACGGGGTGCTGCGCATCAATGACAAGCTGCGGCTTGTGCCGGGCCATTGCGACCCCACCGCCAATCTCCATGACTGGTACGTGGGCCTGCGCGGCGGCAAGGTCGAATGCGTCTGGCCGGTCTCGGCCCGCGGGCGCGTCTACTGAGCCCTCACAGGAAAGGTGCCACGATGCTGATCGTTCCGGAAAACGAGATCGCCGGTCTCATGACCCGGCAAGCGGCGTTCGACGCGGTCGAGGCGGTGTTCGCGGCCATGGCTGCGGGCGCAGCCTACAACTTTCCCGTGGTGCGCGAGGCGATCGGCCACGAAGACGCGCTTTACGGCTTCAAGGGCGGGTTCGACCGGAGCGGCGCGACCCTGGGGCTGAAGGCCGGGGGTTACTGGCCGCACAACATGGAAAAGCGCGGGCTGATCAACCACCAATCCACGGTCTTCCTGTTCGACCCTGATACCGGCAAGCCCCGCGCCATGGTCGGCGGTAACCTGTTGACCGCGCTGCGCACCGCTGCGGCCTCGGCGGTATCGATAAAGCACCTGGCCCGCGGGGATGCAAAGGTCTTGGGCATGATCGGCGCAGGCCACCAGGCGGCCTTCCAGTTGCGTGCGGCGCTGGAGCAGCGCGGCTTCGAGAAGGTCATCGGTTGGAATCGGGACCCGACGAAACTGTCGACCCTCGCGACGGTCGCGGAGGAGGCCGGCCTGCCCTTCGAGGCCGTGACACTCGACGCCATGGCCGACGCCGACGTGATCGTCTCGATCACATCATCTTTTGACGCGATCCTCGGCGCGCACCAGGTCAGCCCCGGCACGCATGTTGCCTGCATGGGCACGGACACGCGCGGCAAGCAGGAAGTTGACCCGGTGCTTCTTGCCCGGGCGACGGTCTTCACCGACGAAGTGGCGCAATCCACCAGCATCGGCGAGGCACAGCACGCGGTCGCTCGGGGTCTGATCGCAGAGGCCGACATCCGCCAGCTTGGCGCGGTGATCAACGGCACGCAACCCCGGCGCAGTTCGACGGATGAAATCACGCTCTTCGATGGCACCGGCGTCGGTCTGCAAGACCTCGCAGTCGCCGTCGCCGTGGTCCGCCTGGCCGTCGACGAGGGGGTCGCGATCGAGGTTGATTTCTAGGGCTTGGCCCGTTGCGCCGCTTTCCGCTATCCACCGTTTGCCGGTCGCACCTCGGGCGCAGCCGGTTTTCTTGTCCCGTCAGGAGGGCCCTGCCCATGTCCCGCCCTATCCGCGTCTTCATAAACGGCTTCGGCCGCATCGGGCGCAGCCTGTTCCGCCAGATCATGACGACTCCGGCCGGCGCGGGTTTCGAGATCGCGGGCGTGAACGACATCGCCCCACTCGAGACCTGCGCCTACCTGCTGCGCTACGACAGCGTTTATGGCCCCTTTCCGCAAACGATCGAGGCCGGCCAGAGCTGGATCCAGGCACATGAGACGCGCCTGCCTTTCCACAATGAACCCGACCTGCGGACCCTTGATCTGGGGGACGTGGACATTGTTCTGGAATGCACTGGCCGCGCCAAGGACCGCACGACCGCCGAGGCCGCGCTGGCCGCCGGGGCCGACAGGGTTCTGATTTCCGGGCCCTCGCCCGCCGCCGACGCCACCGTGGTGCTGGGGGCAAACGAAGACAGGTTGGGGGCGACGCGCATTGTCTCGAACGCCTCATGCACCACGAATGCCATCGCGCCGCTCTTGCGGGCGCTGGACGGGGCCTTCGGGATCGCGCGGGCCCATGTAACCACGGTGCATTGTTATACCGGCAGTCAGCCCACCGTGGATCAGCCCGGGCCCAACCTTGAGCGCAGCCGGGCTGCGGCAGTCTCGATGGTTCCCACCACCACCAGCGCCATGGACCAGGTCACGCAGGTCCTGCCCGGCTTTCGCGACCGGTTGAGCGTGACGGCGGTTCGGGTGCCGGCGATTTCGGTTTCCGCGGTGGATGCCGTCTTGCAATTGAAGAACCCGCCGGTTGGCGACCTTCACGGGGCGATGGCCGAGTCCCTGGCGGACCGGACCCTCTTCGGGCTGACGCAAGACCCCTGCGTGTCCACCGATTTCCGGGGCCGGACGGAATCGCTGGTGCTGGCCCTGCCGGAAACCCGGGTCACACCGGGCGGGCAGCTGCGGATGCTGGGGTGGTATGACAACGAATGGGGCTTTTCGGCGCGGATGCTGGACATGGCAACCCGCATGGCCCCCCTCTTGCCGTGAGACAGGCGGCGTGCGAAGCACGCCGCCTGTCCCGATCGCAGGCTTGACCGCCCCCTAGTTGCGTTCCTCCCCGGCAAAGGACCCCGCGCCGCGACCGGTCATGCCGCCCGAGACCTCTTCGGTGGATTCGTCGGTCAGGTCGACCGGTAGCGCCAGGTTCAGGATGATCGCGATCAGTGCCGCGGGCAGGATACCACTGGTCGCCAGCACCTTGAGCGTCTCTGGAAGGTATTGCAGCGCCCCCGGCTCCAGTTGCAGGCCAAGGCCCAGGGACAGCGCAATCGCGAAGATCACCATGTTGCGGCGGTTCCAGGTCACGTCCGACAGCATCGAGATACCGGCAGCGACCACCATGCCGAACATGACGATGACACCCCCGCCCAGAACCTCGATGGGCACTGACGAGACGACCGCACCCACCTTCGGTACAAGCCCGCACAGGATCAGGAAGATCGCCCCGATGGTCACGACGTGACGGCTCATGACCCCGGTCATGGCAATGAGACCGACATTCTGACTGAACGAGGTATTGGGCAGCGCACCAAACAGGCCGGACACGGCGGTGCCGATCCCGTCCGCGTAGGTCGCGCCCTGGATTTCCTTGTCAGTGGCTTCACGACCCGCGCCACCCTTGGTGATGCCAGACACGTCACCCACGGTTTCAATGGCGGACACGAATGACATCAGGCAGAAGCCGATGACGGCGGCGACCGAGAATTCCAGCCCGAAATGTAGCGGGCTGGGTAGCGCGAAGGGTTCCGCCGTGGCGACATTGCCAAAGCTGACTTCGCCCAGGACGTAGGCCAGGGCATAGCCCACAAGCAGGCCAACCAGAACCGCAGAGACAGACAACATCCCGCGGGCGAAGAATTTCAGCCCCAAGGTTACCAAGATCACCGTTCCGGCCATCAGCCAGTTCAACCCGGAGCCGTATTCATCGGTTCCGATGGCCGGAACACCCCCGGCGGCATACTGGATGCCCACCTGAACCAGCGCCAGGCCGATCATGGTCACGACCAGCCCGGTGACCAGCGGCGGCAGGGCAAAGCGAAAGCGGCCAATGAATAGCCCGAGGAAAGCATGGAACAGACCGCCCACGAAAACGCCGCCCATCAGAACGGCAATGGCCTCGACGCCCTTGCCCGCGACCAGCGGGATCATGATCGGAATGAAAGCGAAACTGGTGCCCTGCACGATGGGCAGGCGCGCGCCCGCCGGGCCGATACCGATGGTCTGTATCAGCGTGGCGATGCCTGCAAAGAACATCGACATCTGGATCATGTAGATCATCTGCGGAAAGTCGGGCGAGTCCGACCCGTAGCCGAAGCCGGCGGCCCCGCAGACGATGATCGCGGGCGTGACGTTCGACACGAACATCGCCAGCACGTGCTGGATGCCCAGCGGCACCGCCTTGGCGATGGGGGGCGTGTAGTTGGGATCGCGCAGCTGGCCCGGCGTCCCGATGGTTCCGTCTGACATGGGTCTTGTCCCTCTCTGTTGATGCAGGCCCGGTTGATCCGGGCCCTTTGTTATGTGTCGGTGATTTCGATTGGCCGATCGAACCAGTGCTCCTCCAGGTTCGGCCCATCCCCGATACGGTCGATCACCGCGAACAGGCCCGGTTCTGCCAGCGGGGTCAGGACGCCGTGCCAGACCCCGCGGTGGTAGTTCACGCCCTGACCGGGCATGGTGATGAAGGCCAGAGGCTGGCCGGGCCGGCCGCCCGCGTCGGGAGCGACGATCACAAGGAAGGGGTCCATTTTCATCGGTATGAAGGCCTGGCTCCCCTCGGGGTGGCGTTCCATCATGTCGAGTTGATATGGAATCCTGCGCGGCTTGGCCTGGAACAGGCTGATCCCCGCGCGGCCCCCGGCGAAGTCCATGGTCGCGCGGTCGTGGTAGCGCCCGCAAAATCCCTGATTGATGATCTTGTCCGGCGCGCCTGCCGCTTCCAGCACGTCGCCGAAAGGGGCAAAAGCCTCGCCGGTCAGGGGTTGCAGGCAGATGCGGTCGGTCATCCGCCCAGCTTCTCGATCAGGCGCAACTCGGCGATGCGCTCGACCTGGCGACAGGCCTCGGCAAACTCGGCCTCGCGGTCATTTTCAAGCCGCGTCTTGAATGCCGCCATGATCGACGCCTTGTCGTGATCGCGCACGGCGATGATGAAGGGAAACCCGAACCTGGCGGTGTAGGAATCGTTCAACTCGGTGAAGGCGGCGCGTTCTTCATCGGTGAGCGCATCAAGCCCGGCGCTGGCCTGTTCGGCGGTCGATTCATCGGTCAGCCGTTTGGCAGAAGCCAGCTTGCCGGCAAGGTCGGGGTGGGCAGTCAGCACGCCAAGCCGCTTGTCCACGGGGGCGGCACGGAACACGCGGGCAAGCGCGTTATGCACCCCCGCGGCGCTGTCATGGGCCGGCCCGAGCTCCAGCTCCCAGGCGCCTTCGGCGATCCAGGGGCTGTGCTCGAAGATGCCGCCGAACTGGTCCACGAACTCTGCCTTTTCCATCTGCGAGGGGCGCGGCAGGGCCATCGGCGGGTGCTCCTTCGCCCAGTGATCGGCGATCTGTTCACGGGTGGCGAACCAGACCCCGTCATGCTTGCGGAAATGGTCCAGGACGCGGGCCAGCGCGGCGGCGCGGCCGGGGCGCCCGATCAGTCGGCAATGCAGCCCGATGGACAGGATTTTCGGCGCACCCGCCTGCCCTTCGGCATAGAGGTAGTCAAAACTGTCCTTGAGGTAGCTTTCGAACTGGGCGCCATTGGTGAACCCGGCCTGGATGGCAAAGCGCATGTCGTTGCAATCCATGGTGTAGGGCACGATCAGTTGGTCCTTGCCTCCGGCCGTGATCCAGTAGGGCAAGTCGTCGGCATAGCTGTCGGCAATATAGGCGAAATCGCCCTCTTCGGCGGCCAGGTCGATGGTATGCATGGAACAGCGCCCGGTATACCAGCCGCGCGGGGGCCGGCCCGTCACTTCGGTGTGCAGGCGGATCGCCTCGCGGATCTGGGCGCGTTCCTCGTCGGCGTTCATGTCCTTGTGCTCGACCCATTTCAGCCCGTGGCTGGCAATCTCCCAGCTTGCGTCCTGCATCGCTGCCACCTGGTCGGGCGCGCGGGCCAAGGCCGTGGCCACGCCGTAAACGGTGATCGGCGTATCCTTGAGCAGACGGTGGACGCGCCAGAACCCGGCGCGGCTGCCGTATTCATAGATCGACTCCATGTTCCAGTGGCGCTGGCCGGGCCAGGGCTGCGCGCCCGTGATCTCGGACAGGAACGCCTCGGAGGCCGCATCGCCGTGCAGCACGTTGTTTTCGCCACCCTCTTCGTAGTTGAGGACGATCTGAACGGCGATCTTCGCCCCGCCGGGCCAGTGGGGCTTTGGCGGGGTGGCCCCGTGGCCCGTCATGTCGCGTGGATAGCGTGCCATGGCTGGCTCCTTTCGTTTTGCCGATGCATATACGAGAAAATACCAGATGCTTTTCAAAAGTTCCAAAAAGGACCCTTCGGCTTGCCCCGCTTCGCGCGGCGGGCCAGAACGGGGCGGAAATGTGACATCTTTGGAAAGGTCCCGCCATGACCGGATACCTGACGACCCATGTTCTCGACACCGCCCGCGGCTGTCCGGCCGAGGGGCTGAAGATCGAGCTTTTCCGCCTCGACGGCCACCGCCGACTATTGAAAACGCTCGTAACAAATGACGATGGGAGAACGGACGAACAGATCCTGCCGACCGAGGCCTTCGAAACCGGAGAATACGAACTGGTCTTCCATGCCGGCGCCTATCTGGATTCGATCGGCGCACCGGCGGAAAGCCCCCGATTCCTGGACGTGATCCCGATCCGTTTCGGCATGTCGGCGCCATCGCATTACCACGTGCCGCTGCTGCTTTCGCCGTTTGGCTATTCGACCTATCGGGGAAGCTGAGGCCAGGCGGGCCGCCTGCGTCGCCGCCTATCCGCCCGTTACCGCCTTGCCGATCCGTTCGATCATGAATTCCATGAACAGCCGCGTCTTGGGGTCCTGCCGCCGTCGGTGCGTGAACAGGCAGGCCATCTGGATCGGCTCTGGCGGGGTCTGTTCCGCGACGGGCACCAGACGGCCCGCTTTCAGGTGCTCGGCGATCTCGAAAACAGGCTTCATGGCGACGCCCTGCCCGGCCAGCGCCCAGTCGGTCAGCACGTCGCCGTCATCACATTCGTAGCGCCCCGAAACGCGAAACCGTCGCGGCCCCTCGGGCGTCGACAGGCGCCACTGGAACTCGGTCGCGCCCGGGAACCGCAGGGACAGGCATTCATGCCCCTTCTCCACCAGGTCGTCGCCGGTCGCGGGCATGCCCCGCCGGGCGATATAGTCCGGCGCAGCGCAAAGCACCCTGTCCACGTCGGCGATCTTGCGTATGCGCAGGTTGCTGTCCTCCGGCTGGCCCAGGAAGAAGGCCAGGTCCAGCCCCTCGGTCGTCAGGTCCACCTTGCGGTCCGTCAAGCGCAACCGGACGCTGACCTCGGGATAGTCGGCCAGGAACGCCGGCACCTGCGGCGCGATCAACCGCCGTCCGACGCCGAGCGGCGCGGCGACATAGAGAGACCCACGCAGGTTCTCGGTGATGTTGACGATCTGCGCCTCGGCGCTTTCCACGGCCTCCAGGATCTCTGTGGCCCCGCGATAGAAGGACTGGCCCTGTTCCGTGGGTGTCAGGCTGCGGGTCGTGCGCTGGAACAGGCGCACGCCAAGGTGTTCCTCCAACTGCGAAATCCGCGACGAGGTGACGGCCGGGGAAATGCGCAAATCCCGGCCCGCGGCGGACATGCTGCCCAACTCGTAGACACGGACGAATGTTCGGATATTGTCGAGATAGGACATTATTTTGTATTTTTTGATGGTGCTTGGACTTTCCCGGCAATAGCAGAATAAACTAGGGTCGCCTAGTCTGCTTGCCACGTCGAACCCTCAGGAGGCCCGCATGTACGACCTGGCAATCATCTGGGACTGGATCGCCTTTTCGGTGCGCTGGCTGCATGTCATCACCGCGATGGCCTGGATCGGGGCCTCGTTCTACTTCATCGCGCTGGACCTGATGCTGAGACCCGCCCCGGACATGCCCGAGGGCGCCAGTGGCGAGGAATGGGAGGTCCACGGTGGCGGCTTCTACCACACCACGAAATACATGGTCGCCCCGGCGCGGCTGCCCGAGCACTTGACCTGGCACAAATGGCAAAGCTACTGGACCTGGCTGTCCGGTGCGGCGCTTCTGATGATCGTCTACTGGGTCGGAGGAGAGTTGTTCCTGCTTGATCCGACAAAGGCCGAGCTGGCGCTTTGGCAGGGCATCATCATTTCCGGCGGGTCGCTGACGATCGGCTGGATCGCCTATGACCAACTGTGCAAGTCGCGGCTGGGCGACAATCCCACCGCGCTGATGCTGATCCTCTTCGCGATCCTTGTGGTCATGGCATGGGGCTATGACCAGGTCTTCACGGGGCGCGCGGCGCTTCTGCACCTAGGCGCCTTCACCGCCACGATCATGACCGCCAACGTCTTTTTCCAGATCATGCCGAACCAGCGCATCGTGGTGGCCGACCTCAAGGCCGGGCGCACGCCGGACGCGAAATACGGCAAGATCGCCAAGCTGCGTTCGACGCACAACAACTACCTAACGCTGCCGGTGGTCTTCCTGATGCTGTCGAATCACTACCCGCTGGCCTTCGCGACCCAATACAACTGGCTGATCGCCAGCCTGATCTTCCTGACCGGGGTGACGATCCGTCACTATTTCAACACCATGCACAAGACCGGGAAGGGTCCGCACTGGACCTGGTTCGTGACCGTCCTGCTGATGATCATGATCGCCTGGTTGTCCACCTACCGCGACGGCGAAACCTGGCAAGAGGCCGAGGCCCGCGACCTGACCCAGGCCGAGCAACAGTTCGCCGCCGCCGAGGGGTTCGAGGATGCCTATTTCGCCGTGGTGGGCAATTGTTCCATGTGCCATGCGCGCGAGCCGGCCTGGGGCAACATGCACTGGGCACCCAATGGCGTCTACCTTGAAACCCGCGGCGACGTGGCCCGCCACGCGGGGCAGATCTACCTGCAGGCCGGGGTGAGCCACGCCATGCCCCCGCCCAATGCCATCCAGATGGATGACCAGGCACGGCAGACGATCATCGCCTGGGTGCGCGAGGCCCGCGACGGTGACTGAGCGGCGGGGTCTTGTCCCGCCTGAGCATTTACATGCTATGTCATCGCCAAAGGCCAACCGGGAGACGCCCACGTGACCCACCCACTGCTGACACAAGACGATATCGCCACCTATCAGCGTGACGGCGTCACCTTGGTGCGCGGGCTGTTCCGAGACCAGGTCGATCTGCTGCGCGCCGGCGTGGCGCGCAACATGGCCGAACCTGGTCCCCATGCCGCCGAGAACCTGAAAGAGGGCGAGGCCGGGCGCTTTTTCGACGACTATTGCAACTGGGCCCGGATCACGGAATTCAAACAGGCCATTGACGAGTCGCCCGTGGCCGATGTGGCCGCCGACCTGATGCGGTCCGACAGGGTGCAGCTGTTTCACGATCACGTGCTGGTCAAGGAACCGGGCACGTCGAAACCCACGCCTTGGCATCAGGACGGCCCTTATTACTTCGTTGAGGGCAAGCAGACCGTCAGTTTCTGGTCACCGCTGGACCCGGTGCGCGAAGCCACCCTGCGCTGCGTGGCCGGATCGCACCTCTGGGACAGGCCCGTGCTGCCCACCCGCTGGATGGCCGAGACAAGCTTCTACCCCAACGAGGCGGACTACATGCCCGTCCCCGACCCGGATGCCGAGAGCATGGTGATCCGCGAATTCGCGTTGGAGCCGGGCGATGCGGTGGCCTTCCACTTCATGGTGCTGCACGGGGCGCGCGGCAACACCCGCAAGGACCGCAGGCGGGCCTTCTCTCTGCGCCTTGTCGGCGACGATGCGCGCTACACGCCGCGCCCCGGCCCCACATCTCCGCCCTTTCCGGGCCACGAGATGAGCGAGGGTCAGCGCCTGCGCGAGGACTGGTTCCCGGTGCTGCTGGACAGGGGCTAGGCAATGACGATCCGGCAGGCGCCTGAACGCATGGCCCATGTGCCCGCGGGGGCCTTCACCTATCCGATCGACAGCCCCCTGCCAACGCGCTGGTTCGGCTTCCTGCTGCTGCGGGAATTCACCCTGCTGGCGTTCAGTTCGGCACTGGACCCGCTTCGCGTGGCCAACCAGCTTGCACAGAGGCCGCTTTATGGCTGGGTCGTACTGTCGGACGACGGGCAGCCCGTCTCGGCGTCATCAGGGGTGGAGATCGGCGTGCATGGCGGCCTTGCGGCCCTGGATGACGAACTGGAGCTTTTCGTCTGCTCAGGAAACCGGGGCACCGAGGTCGCCTCGCCCGCGGTTCTGGCCGCCATTCGCAAGCACGCCCGCTTTGGCGCGCCGGTCGGCGGCATCTGCACCGGCGCCATGACCCTGGCCCGCGCCGGGCTGCTCGACGACAAGCGATTCACCCTTCATTGGGAAAACCAGCCCGGCTTTCGCGAAGCCTTTCCGGACCTGACCCCCAGCCTGACTCGACACGAATATGACGGGCGCCTCCGCACCTGTAGCGGCGGCTCGGCCGCGACCGAGATGATGCTGTCGATCATAACCGAGGACTATGGCGAGGCCTTTGCCGTCGCCGTGGCCGACATGTGCCTGAACGACCCCAACCAGCGGCCGGGCCGCGAGCAACGTTCGTCGATCGCGCAGGCCATCGACAGCCGCAACCCGAAGCTGCTGCATGTCCTGCGCGCCATGTATACCAATATCGATGAGCCGCTGACCCTTGAAGAACTGGCCGAGGGCGCCGGGGTATCGCGCCGCCAGATGGAGCGGCAGTTCACCAGCACCTTGGGCGAGCCACCGGCCGCGATCTACCGCAACATCCGACTGGACCGGGCGCATTCCCTGTTGGCCGAAACGGACATGAGCGTGATGGAAGTCGCGACAGCGGCTGGGTTCAACTCGGTCTCGGTCCTGTCACGGCACTTCAAGCGGCGTTTTGGCACGACCCCCTTCGGCAAGCGCAGAAAACCGTGACCCCCATGCGCCGCGGCGGGCTGTCGAAGATGCGGCTGCGACCGTCGGTGCCTCAGAAACAAACGTCCGCCCCCCCCGGTTGTCGTTGGGCTGATAGTATTCCAGTTGCGGCAACACATCCAGCAACCCAGAGGGTTACGGGCAGCGCCCGAGCGGCGCGATGTTCGGATCCCTGACCCCCGAAAGAACCTAACCCGCCCCCACGCCACGGCCGCAGGGACAAGATGCAGGATCAGACAAGCATTCGAGCTGCGGACAGAAAAAGAAATGCTCCACAACGCAGAATCGCTGCCGAATGCAGGGTCCTGGATGCAATGCTGACGATAGCACTTATGGCGGGAAAAATTTCCCGATTAGAAAAATGATTGAAAATCAAATTATTACTTTGGAAAGTGGCGGACCGAGGAACCGCCATCATTCCATCCAGGGAAATCCGCAGAAGTTTCGCAAAGTCCTGTGATTATTGCCTATAATCCTCTTTCCTTGCCCAATATGTTCCGGCATGATCCGAGCCAGTCCACGTATTGGTGGGGGATTTTTGGGGGGATAATTTGTCAGGTGAGAATATACGCAAGCCCGAGCGTGCGCTTTCCGCTCGGTTCGTGGAAACCGTCACCAAGCCGGGCAAGTATTTCGACGGCCAGGGCCTGTTCTTGAGGGTCGCGAGTAACGGCGCCCGGCAGTGGGTGCAGCGGATCACCATTCGCGGCAAGCGACGCGAGCTGGGCTTGGGCAGTCCGCCGGCAGTGACGCTCGCGGTAGCGCGCAAGAAGGCGCTTGAAAACCGTGGCTCGGCCATGCTGGGCGGTGACCCACTTGCCGAAAAGCGGGAGGCGAGAGAGGTGCTGACATTTTCAGACGCGATCGAGACTTACCTTGCGGCCAAGTTGTCCGAGTTCCGAAACGAAAAGCATCGCAAGCAGTGGCGCGCGACGCTCGAAACCCACGCCGTGCCGGTCATCGGCCGCAAGCAAGTGTCCGAGATAGAAACGCAGGACGTCCTGCGCGTTCTGGAACCGATCTGGCACAGCAAGACGGAAACGGCCAAACGGCTACGTGGCCGTCTCGAGAATGTTCTGTCATGGGCGACGGTCGCCGGGCATCGCAGTGGCGAAAACCCGGCGCGCTGGAAGGGCAATTTGTCGGAGATCCTGCCCAACCCCGCGAAGGTGGCGAAGAGCACGAACCAACCCGCCCTCGCCCTCGCGGACGTCCAACAATGGTGGGCGGACCTCGGGACGCGCGATGGAATGGGCGCGGCCGCTTTGCAGTTCCTGGCGCTCACGGCGGCGCGGTCCGGCGAAGTGCGCGGTGCCACTTGGGACGAATTCAATCTCGCGTCGTCGGTCTGGAACATCCCTGCAGAGCGCATGAAGAACGGGCGTCCACACCGGGTGCCGCTTGCACCGGAGGCCATGGCGCTGCTTGAGCATCTGCCACGTCTTGATGGCAACCCTTTGGTTTTCTTTGCGCCTCGCGGCGGGCAGCTTAGCGACATGTCGATTTCCGGCGTCATGCGCCGAATGCAGGAGTCCGAGGTGCAGGCTGGCCGGCCCGGTTATCTCGATCCGTCCAGCAAGCGGCAGGCCGTGCCGCACGGGTTGCGCTCGACGTTCCGCCAATGGACCGCCGAACAGGGCTATCCCCGCGACATGGCCGAAATCGCTTTGGCGCACTTCATCGGCAGCGACGTTGAACGCACCTATCAACGCTCGGACATGCTCGAACGCCGGCGCGACATGATGGCAGCTTGG
>Ga0209931_1000177_pt1 | contig 37015 bp, 32 predicted proteins | sample SalPonR1_B_D1_MG_FD_185697 | JGI IMG/M metagenome (GOLD analysis project Ga0209931, IMG submission 185697) | Salt pond soil microbial communities from South San Francisco under conditions of wetland restoration - Salt Pond MetaG R1_B_D1_MG... ...
CGAAGAGAAGGGAAAGTGGAGCTTCGAATGTCGGCTCGCCGGTTTCGAAGCTCACGAACACGGTCTGCGGCGCGTTCAGCCCGAGGCCAAGCCCGAGCCCGATGCCTGCCGGGCCGTTGGCACCTTCCGGCGAACCGCCCGCACCCGTGGGTGCACCGCCGCCGACGCCGTCGGCTATTGCCTGGTCGCGCAGCCATTCAATCGCCTCTTCGGTGGTGTCGAACTGCGGAAAGCCGCATTCCGTGATGCAGTCGTTGATAACCACCAGCTCGAAATCGCCCGGCGTCTGTGCATTCGCCGTGCCGGCGACGGCCATGGTGGCCAGCGCAAAGGGGATGACGCGGGTGGTCATGGGATTAAAAATCTTCAGCATAGTTACGATCTCCTGGACTGATTGGATCGGAAAAACTTCCGATACGCTTTTGGCAAGCGGTCAGATTCAGCGTCTTGCATCGCCGAAAAGTGCACAGCGATCCTATGCCGAATTTACGTCCCGGCTCCCCCCTTGCGAACCACTGATGCGCAAGTCACTGCCCGCGCTTCCTGGCCAGTCGCCAAAACGACAACACCAGACTGCTTAAAATGCGCGCGGCCCGTGACGGACAAGTGAAGGACATCGGCTTTCGGGGGCCGGTTGTTGGAAGGCGCTGCAAGACTTCTTCGTGACCGTGACGCAGAGTCGTCCAGCCTCGGTCCAGCCCGCGGGCGATGAAACGAATGCCCTGGACGCCATTTCCGGTTCAAGGTGTAAATGGCCTGCCCGAAGCCGGTCGGCACCAAGGACCACCCTCTGCGAAGATTCGGTATTGTGTGAAGATAAGCTTTCATCGCAAGCGCCTGGCTATCGCAGGCGCAGATTCCCCGGGGCGGGAACAAACTGGAGTGAGCGTGAGCACCTACGCCGTCATCGATTTCGAAACCACCGGCCTGTCGCCGGCGCACGGGGCGCGGCCGACCGAGATTGCGGTGGTGCTGGTTCGCGGCCGCGAGATCGTCGATCGATTCCAGAGCCTGATGAACCCGGGTATGCCGATACCTCATGACATCCAGGCCTTCACCGGTATTACCACTGCGATGGTGCGCAAGGCGCCTTCGATCCGCGAGGTGATGACCGAGGCCGTCCGGTTTGCCGGCGGCCATCCGATCGTGGCCCACAACGCGTCATTCGACCGGAAGTTCTGGGAGCGAGAGACGGTCGCGATCGATGGCGGCGGTGAGAATACGTTCATCTGCTCGCTGCTGCTTTCCAGGCGGCTGTTTCCCGGCGCGCCCAACCACAAGCTGGCGACGCTGGTGCGGGCGCTGCGGCTGCCGTCCGATGGGCGCTTTCACCGGGCGCTGGCCGACGCCGAGTGCACTGCGCACCTGTTCATCCGGTTGCAGCGGGAGGTTGCGCGCGTTTTTGGCATCGACGTGTGCGATTGCGGGCTGCTGCAGCAGATGCAGGCGGCGAATCGGCATCAGCTGGAGAAGTGCGTGCGGAAGTATTTTGAGGCGGTGGTTGGTTAGTTGGTTGGTTGGTTGGTTCGTTCGTTGGTTCGTTGGTTGGTTGGTTTTGTGGGAGGTCCATCCTGGGCCGATTCATCGCGGCTCCCACAGCACCTGAGTCGCGGCCGGATTCTGGGCTGCAGTCATCGCCGGCGAGGCCGGCTCCCACATGTGTAGACGGTTGGCTGTTGGGATCGTTTTTTAGGTTTGGGTTCTCTTCGATGATGGCGTTCGAGATTCCAGATATCGCTTTGCGATCCGTGAATGACGGAAGTGAAAAGAACTAGAATCCCGCCATGTCGAAATCATCTGAACAGGAGCGCCTCGTCGAGGCCACCCGGATCTGGCTGGAAAAGGCGGTGATCGGGCTGAACCTGTGTCCGTTTGCAGGCCAGCCGTGGCGCCAGGGGCGGGTGCGAATGCAGGTAAGCGAGGCGACGAGCCTGCAACAGCTGGCCGAGGACCTGGCAGACGAGCTGCTGGCGCTGAACGAGGCCGATCCGGCCGAGCGCGAAACGACGCTGCTGATTCATCCGCACGTGCTGGGCGACTTCCTCGACTACAACGATTTTCTGGACATTGCCGACGGGTTGCTGGAGCAGCTGGCGCTCGACGGCATCCTCCAGGTGGCCAGCTTTCATCCCCATTACCGGTTCGCCGACAGCCCGCCCGACGACCCGGCCAATTGCACCAACCGATCGCCCTGGCCCATGTTGCACCTGCTGCGCGAGGACAGCATCGAGGCGGCGACAGCCAACCATCCCGACCCCGATGCGATATACCAGCGCAATATCGAGACGCTGCGCTCGCTGGGCGTGGACGGGTGGAAGGATTTGATTTGGGGAAATGAAACGCGGGTTAAGGGTTAAGGGTTAAGGGTTAAGGGGGTGGAGTGCCCCCGATTTTGTAGACACCCCTTTAAGCACCCCTTTAAGCAGCTATGCCGGCGGTCTCGGCTTCGTACCGAGCCGGCGGCAACGCCGACCAGGCCGACGCCGACGGCGACGGCATCGGGGATGCCTGCGACAGCTGCGACGCGACCATCGGACCGGCGTTCGAGCTGGTCAGCGAAACCTCCACCCGGATTGTCGGCGAAGCCTTCGACTGCGCCGGGATCCAGTCGCTGGTGCTCGGCGCCGGCGCTCAGAACCTGGCTTTCAACGTGCTGAGCGGGGTACCGGGCGATCCGACCTGGTCCTTCGAAGTGCGGCTGGCCGACCCTACCCGCCCGGGTTCGGGCGAGGTGCTGGCCGACGGTGCGCAGGTGACGGGTGCCAGCTTCGCGGTCGGCTTCGGAAGCGGCGCGGTGCCGATTCCCGCATTGGATCCGCGCGGCCTGCTGCTGTTGATGCTGGCCGGCGCAGTGTTCGTACGCCAGCGCTGAAATAGCTCTGCCGGGGCGCGCCCAGCGCGCTCCGGTCAGAGCTTGCCGGGCTCCAACGGGCGTTCCCTGTGTACCAGGATCCATTCGGCGTGCTCGTCCAGGGCCGCCTCGCCCAGCGCGCGCAGCAGCTCGCGTTTGTCCTCCATGGACGTGCAGCGAGACAGCCGGAAACAGGCCATCCGGTAGATATCGAGCATGAAGGTGTATTGCTTCAGGAGTTCCTTTTCGGCGATCTTGTGCGCATACGCCTCGCGTACCGCGGCCAACAACGGAAGCATCCCCATGGCGGCCACCATGCCGGTGAGCAGCAATTCATTCAGGCGATACTGGAACAGCGCCAGCACGACCGTAATCACGATGCCGACCCAGAGCGTTACGGCGACCAGCCGGTCGGTACGCGCGACGTGACGACGGTGGGTCTTGCAGCGCGCCTCGAAATATCCCAACTGGCCGTTGCCGCCGGTCTCTCCGATCCAGTGGTCGATGACGCCGTCGACGTCGGGCTCGCGGCCGGCCAATCGATCTTCGGGGGCGCCTGCGAATCTCATCACGTTGCGGATCCAGCCAATCTCGACATCCTGCTTCTGCAGAAAATTGTCGTAGGCGAAGTCGTTGCGCAGGTGTCCCGATACACCGGCCAGCCGCCAGTAGAATTGCACGCGCAGGCCTTCGGCCAGGGCGCGGTAGTCGAGGAACTTGCGGTGCCAGTGCAGGCCCGAAGCGATCCGATAGAGAACGAAACCAGCGAAGAACAAGCCAAGGTAGCCGGCGATCATCGACGGGCGGTTCAAATCGGCGTAGGCGATGAACGCCATACCCATCAATGCGGCGAGCAGGTAAAGCATGCGCAATGCGGCTCGATAGCGCTTCGCATAACGTGTCGCAAGCAGATCGGCGCAGGCAAAATAGTCGGCCGTTCGCGCAAGGTCCGGCTGGTCGGCCAGGTCGTCGCGCCAACCCGGCAGCACCCTGGCAGGCTCGGCCTTGTCGCCGATGCGCGCGAGGTCGCGATTGAATTCGCCGGTGCGCACGATCATCCTGTCCAGACTCTTCGGCAGGCCTTCGACCTCGACCCGGTCGGGATCGGCCACCAGCCAGCGGGCAGTGCCGGGCCGAAGGCCGTCCGCAGGCGCGCCGTGTTCGCGATCGCGCGAGCAGACCACGTGGTAGACCAGGTCGGTGTCGTCCTTGGCCAGGCCGCGCCGGCCGTGCAGGCCTTTATCGACTGCCACCGTATCGCCAAACTGGTGATACTCGACCACATCCGCCGTTCCACCCACCAGTTGCGCCGCTTTGCCGTCCCAGATCGCGATCAGGATCTGGCAATGGTCCGAGCTGTAAATGCCCGCCTGTGCATAGGCCTGGTCGCGACCACCGTCGACGACCTCGCGCGCAGCCCGAACGTCGACAACGGTGGCGTCTTCGAGAAATTCCCGGAACGCCCGGCGCGAGGCGGCGTCGGCAAAATCCTTCTCGTATTCGGCCGGCGGCATCGGCAGCGCTACAAGCAGGTCGATGCCGCATTCGCGCGCCACCCGGGCCGCGATCCGGTCGCCGCCTTCGGCCAGCGGGGTCAGCAGCCGAAGCGGCGTATCGCGGTAACGCTTCGCCAGTTGCTGGAACAGTTCTCGCAGCCGGTTCTCTATCACCGGGATTTCGGCGGCAACCAGGTCGCGGTGTCCGGTCACACCAAGGGTCAGGGGTACGCTCCGGTCGAGCGGCATCAGTGCCGTGCCATGGCCTGCAAGGCCAGGTATTCCGGCGATTCGAATCCGGCCTCCCGAACCTCACGATCGAGTTCCTCGGCAGCTTCGATATTGCCGGCCAGCCGTTCCAGCAGCGCGGCCAGGTGCAGGTTGACACGCTGTCGGCGTGAGGCTATCCAGGCGCGCGCACCGTCGGCTTGCCCGATGCCGGCCAGCTGTTCGAGAATCGAAAGTTCAAGAAAGTGCCGGGCGCTGACCGCGTCGTCCGGCGCAGCTTGCAGATTTGCGCTTGCCAGCGGGCCGATACGCCGCAGGTAGGCCCGGGCCATCTCGACCTTTCCGGCCACGAGAGACGCAGTGGCCAGATCGAGCCCGGCCGATACCGTCTGCCCCGACCAGAGTGCGTTTTCCGGGTCGCCCGCCGAAATTTCGATGATCTCCTCGAATGCCTGTTCGCCGTCAGTCGGCTCGAATTCTTCGTCTGGCGAAAAATGGGCCAGAAAGACCAGCCGCGAGCGGGCTTTCAATCGGTGAAGCTGCCAGTCGAAGTTGTCGGGATCGCCGTCGGCCAGGGCATCGTATAGCGCAATGGCCTGGGCCTGAGCGGCCTGCGCATCGGCCACCCGACCCAGCGCGAACTCGGCCCGCGCGAGCTTGATCCACGCCTCGGCTTCGATGCGCCGATGGAAAGGGTGCCCGCTGACGGCCGAAACATCGGCGTGCTGGCGCGCCGCAGCGCGTCTGAATTCGACCGCACCCGGCCAGTCGAAGCGGGCCTCGCGCACGGCCGCCAGCCAGGATTCGTTGGCCGCAACCTCGAAATGCAGATCCGGATTGTCCGGGTCGTTTCCGGCAAGCTCGACAAAGATCTCACCGGCGCTCGAGAACGCCTGCCCTGCCGCCTCCAGGTCACCCTGATCGACTGCCAGCGACCCCAGGTTCGAGAGCGCATAGGCCTGCTCGAGGCGGTAGTCGGCGTTGTCGGGCTCAAGGCCGACAAGCCGCGCAGCGGTATCGGCGTACCGTTGAAAGTAAACCCTGGCACGCGCCAGCGACAAGGCGCGGTAGTGCGCCGCGCCGGCCCAGAATTCGGCCTGGGAGCGTTCGAACAGCACGCCGGCGTCGCCGGGCCTGCGCTCGGCCAGTTCTCCCAACTGCGCGAGCGAAGTCTCGAAGGCGCGCTGGGCGTCTTCGTGCCGGCCCTGCTGCAGCCGGACTTCGCCGATCTGGCGCAGCGCCAGCGCCTGCTTTTCCAGTGCGTAATCATTGATTTCGGCCGGCGGAAGCGCGGCAAAATAATCCTCTGCCTGATCGCCCACAGCGTCGAGAACATCGAGCCGGCCCAACTCGCGCAGGCGCGTGCGGAGATCGCCCAGCATGAAACCGATCAATTCTTCGGCCTGGGCACGCCTGAGCTCCGCGATATCGCGCTGCTGAACGGCATAGACCGCCATGAAAGTCGTGAGCACTGCGACCACAGAGGCCGCTGCCGCGAAACCCATCGCGGTGCGGTAACGGCGCTGGGCGTCGCGTCGCTTGATCACGTCGAAGCCGACGCCGAGCAGGCCGGCGATGACTTTCAAGGTGCCGTCGCGCCGTCCGTCCGCATGCGGCCTGAGGTCGCCGGCGATGGGCTCCAGCCCGGCCGCGCCCTGACCGCGAAGCGCCGGCGGGAAACATTCGCGTGCGTCGCCGCTGTTGGGCTCGCCGTCGAGGATCAATGCGAACACACGGCGAGGACCGTGCTCGGCGACGAAGGTCTCGATTTCCTGGTTGACCCAGTGCGAGACGGCCGCCGCCGGACTGCACAGTACGATCAGCGCCGTCGAAGACGACAGCGCATCCTCCAGGCTGGTTTTCAGGTCGCCCGAGCTGGACAATTCATCGCGGTCGCGGAACAGCGGGCGAAGCCGATCGCCCACCTCCAGCCCCGCCACCGTCGTGCCGCGAAGCTGCTTCGGCACGCGGAACGATTCGATCCGCCGATGCAGTCGAAGCGCATCCCGTTCGTCGGCATGCGCGTAGCTGAGATAAGCCCAGTATCGCACTACCCGGGCTCTGCGTCAGTCCGGGCGAACGTCGTACAGACGCGGGTCGAGCTTGACGCGCGTGCCGCTGTCGTTCTTCAGCGTCACCGAGTAGCCGTCCCAGGCGTCGTGGTGACCGGTCGGCACGTTCGACGCATCGATCTTGATCTTTTTCTTCAGCTTGTCGAAGTCGATATTCGGCGCCGGGTCGAAGGAAATTCCCGGGATGTTCTCGGTACCCAGGTTCCAACGGGCGATCCTGAAGCCCTCATCGGTATCGTCCTTGACCTCGATCGTCCAGTCGTCTTCCTCATCCGAGAGCTTGACTTCGCCGGCAGGACCGTCGTCGTCGCCGACCGGGTTCCGACCGATCTTGTTGTGAGCGTAGTCGAACGCGTAGCCGCCGGTGAACATGTAGTAGTAACCCGCCGTGTCCGTGGGCTGGTAACCCTCCGGCTGGTCCTTGCGAATGTGGGCATAGATTTTTTTTGCAGACATCGTGCTTCCCTCTGAGAATAGCCCCTATTTTTTGCGATGTACATCACATCCCGGGCTGAATATAGCATCCCTGCGGCGCAGGGGCGAACCAAGCGCATGCGGTCTTGCCCGGGGCACTCGGAGACCACGAGCTTTTCGGCGCCGTGTTCTTATGCCTCCCGCGCTTCCGGGCTGACGATATAGCGATTTCGTCCTTCGTTCTTGGCCTGGTACAGCGCTGCATCGGCCCGCTTGCGCAAATCTTCCAGACGCTCGCCTTCGCGAAATCGGCCGATGCCGAAGCTCAACGTGACCGTGGGATCGCCGGCCCGGCCCGATCCCGGGGGTTCTTGCTGGAAGGCCTCTATGCCTTCGATGACCGGATCGAGTCGATGGGCGACGATCAGCACCGCAAATTCCTCACCGCCGACCCGTCCGATCAGCGCCCCGGACCCGAAGGCATCACGCAGCCGTCGTGCCACCTGGCCGAGGACCTGGTCACCGTAAAGATGGCCGAATGCATCGTTGATCTTCTTGAAATGATCGATATCGGCCATGACCAGATAAGGCGACGCGCCCTTGCGCCGGGCCTCCTCGAGCATGGCGTCGGCACGCTCGAGGAACCAGCCCTGATTGGCCAGACCGCTTAGCGCGTCATGGCGGGAAAGATGCCGGAAATGCCGGCGCCCGCGGAATGCATTGATCAACAGAATGGCCAGCAGCACCGCCACGGAGATCGACAGCAACAGGATGATGGTTCGGAGACGGCGCTGCTCGTTTGCCGTCATGGCCTCGACCTGCGCCAGCCGGGCGTTTTCCTCGAGCAGGTCGATCTGCATCTCCTTGAAACGGGTATCGAACTCGAATTCCAGGTAGGCCAGGCGCATGGCGCGATCGCGGTCGATAAACTGGTCGCGTGCCTCGAGGTGAAGGCGATAGTGCTCCGTCGCCCGGTCCGATTCGCCGCGCTCTTCGGCGATGCGCGCCTGCAACAGTTCGATGCGGGCGACCTGGTCCCACAGGCTATTGCTTCTGAAGTAATCCGCGATCTCTTCGAAGTCGCGCCTCACCTGGGGATCGATCAAGCCCAGGTCGTGGATGGTTGCCGCCAGCACGAGGCGAGCCTCGTATGCACCCAGCGGATAGCCCGCGTTCTCCATCGCTGCGATGGAAGCCTCGGCCAGTTCCCGCGCTTCCTCGAGCCGGCCCTGACTACGCACCAGGTCGGCCAGGCCGGCCTGCAGCGCGCCGACGAACAAATCATTGCCGACCGATTTGCACGCGGCGATGCCGAGGCGATGCTGCTCATCGGATTGCGCAGGCCGGTCGGCCCACGCGTAGACCGACGCGATGCGCTGGCGGGCGACACATTCCTGGCTGGTGTCACCGGCTTCGATCGCGCGGCTGATCGCTTCCTGTCCATACTCTATGGCCCGCTCATGCTGCCCGACCCTGCCGAACATGTGGGTGGCCATATTGAAGGTCGAGATGCCGGCCACAGGATCGTCGACCCGGGGTTCGATGGCCAGCGCGGCCATGAGTTTCTCGAAGGCGGTTTCGTAGTCGCGCAACACTACCGCCGAATGGGCCGCGAGCTGCAGGGCCCGCAACCGCTGATCATCGTCCAGGGGCTTTTCGAGCACCATCCTTGCGCGTTCCAGCGCCTCCTGGGGACGGTCGTCCATAACAAGATGACGGGCCTCCTGCAAATGGAAGGCGGCGAAGTCGCGCAACTCGAACTCGCCGATCCGTGGCGCCAACTCGTCAAGAATGGCCTGTGCGTCCTGCCAGTGATCGGTATAGCTGATGGTGCGGGCGCGTTCAAGCTGTTCGCGAACCGAGCCGGGGCCGGACTCATCCTGTCCCCACGACGGCAGCGTGGCCATGACCGACAGCCAGCCGCACAGCAATGCCCTGGCACAATAGCTGTGCACCGTCCCGGCTTTGAATAACGGTTTTGACACGTCTTTCCCCCGATCGAATTCCGCCCCGACAAGAGCTTCCGGATACCAACAGTAATGAGCTTTATGGTAAGGCAACTCGAAGACTGGAGCGCGGTTTCCACCCGGTATCTGCACATTCGACACGAAATCCCGGATATCGCTCGAATGGCTATTCGGCGAAATGCTCGCGGATGAACTTGAACAGTTCGCGGTAGGCCCGGCCGTGGCGTTCCGATAGCCCGGTAGCGGCATCGTGCTTGCGGGCTGAACGAACCAGGCTCCTGAGGTGCTGGGCGTCGGTGTCGGGATGCTCGGACATCCACCGGGTGACCGCCTCGTCGTCGGCAACCAGTTCATCGCGCCAGCGCTCCACCTGGTGCAGCGCGCGCGCTTCGGCCCGGTTGCCGGTGCGGAATTCCTCGATCACTTTCTCGAACGGCTCGGTATCCATGTGCCGCAACAGGCGCCCGAGAAACTTGCGCTGGCGCTTCTTCGCGCCGTGGGCGCGGATGGACCGGTAATCGCGGATTGCTTCGCGCAGGTCGTCGGGCATATCCAGCGCGGCCAGCCGGCCGGACGGCAGTTCGGAAAGCGCCGCGCCCAGATCCTGCAGGGCATGATCCCGGGCTTTCAGCGCGCTCTTGCTGGGGCCGGTATCGACCGCATCGTCATCGTCATCGGCTTCGGCAGTTTGCCCGCCGCGTCCGCGCCGCATCAGGGATTTTCGCGCCATGAAGGTTGAAAGACTCTCGAATCAGGCCGCAGTATAGCCGCCTGGGCCGCGTGTTCAGCCCGCCTCGATTCCAGTCACGAGCGCGGCGACGATGCCGTGCAGCCGGCGCACGTAGCGACCGCCTTCCGAAGGCGGTACCGACCGCGATGTGATCACCACGGTCAGCGATCTCGACGGCACGACGTAGAGCATCTGTCCGCCGTAGCCGCGGCCGTAGTAAGCACGCTCGCCGGCGATTTCGGTGATGAACCAGCCGTAGCCGTAAAGATCCCCGCTCCAGGGCGATCGCCCGCGCGGCGTCCAGGATGCTTCGATCCATTCGCGCGAGATCACGCGCCGGCCGTCGATTTCGCCGCCGAGCCGGTACAACTCGCCGATGCGCGCAACGCCGCGCGGCGACAGGTGCATTTCGTTGCCGCCGAAGTGGATGCCCTGGGGATCGCGCATCCAGTCCTGGATCCCGATGTCCAACGGTTCACCCAGCCAGTCGCGGGCCAGTGTCAGCAGCGTCTCGCCGCTGGCCTCGACCAGCGCCGCTGCGGCCAGATGCGTACTGCCGGTCGAATAGATCATGCGGCCGCCCGGTTCGTCAACCATCGGACGCGTCAGCACGTGCGCCACCCAGTTGTCGCTTTGCACCCAGCGGCCGTAGTTGCGCCCCGAGGTCGACTGGAGGCCGGTGCGCAGCGACAGTGCATGGCCGAGCGTGATTTCGCCGACGCCTTCGGTAGCGTTTTCCGGCACTCGTGCGCCCAGGATCCCGACCAACGAACGATCGGCCGACTCGATGACGCCCCTGTCGATCGCGATGCCGGCGAGCACGGAAAGAATGGTCTTGGACAGCGATTTCAGATTGGCCGGCACCGACGGACCGGGACCGCGCACGTTGCGCTCGAACACTTCTTGACCGTCGTGCAGCACCAGCAACGTGTGCAGCGCCTCCAGCGATTCGGCTGTCTGTGCGACCTGCTGCCGGCGCTGGTCGTCGAACGCGATGGTATGGGCCGCTGCCGGGCGGTAGCCGAGAAATGCGCCAAGGGCCAGTGCAGCCATCGCAAACACGGGCATGCCGTTGGATATGAGTTTCATCACGGCAGTTTACACAGGGGGCATCAGTCGAGCGACCAAACGAAGTCAGAGGGCGATGACGTGACCCTTGGCCGGATCGGTGTTGCCCTCGATCATCTCGGCCAGCACCTCGCGAGCCGCCTCCAGACCTGTATGCTCCGACAACTCGATGAGACCGTTGCCGGTCACGTACTCGAAGAACGCCGCGCCGGCCTTGCCCGAGCGCCGGTTGAACTCGCCCACGCCCCAGTCCTTGTATCGCCTGGAAATCCAGTTCGGGGCGAAGAAGAATTCCGGATTGGGGCCGGGCAGGTCTTTTGCCGGCGTCGGCGGCACGTGCGACTGCGCCGAGCCGACGCTGCAGTCGTAGACGAGATTGGCGCGGAGGTGTTCATGAATGTCGGCCTGCAGTTTCGGGTTGCCGGCGATGTCGATGTACAGGGTCGCCTCGCCGGTGTCGAGCTTGTGCCGGTCATCATATGGCAAGGCCTCATCATAGAGGCCCAGTCGCCGGACGAATGCCAGGTTGCCGGACGAGGTGAGGCCGACCATGGCAATCTTCGAGTGTCGGCGGATGCAGTAGGCGACGGCATACGCGGTCTTGCTCGACGCGCTCGAGATCAGCACTTTCCTGGCACCGAAGAAGTCGTTCTCGGCCAGGAAGTCGGCCAGGCAGAACGCGGTAACGAACAGCGGGCGGTAGATCGCGTGCAGCGGTTCGGTTTGCGCGTCGTGGAGCGGATCGTCGTCGGTGCGCTGGTACCAGTTATAGATTTCCGGCAGCTTCGCGCGGTGCGCGACGTCGTCGCGGAAGCTTCGTTCGCCGACCTTGCCGGGGTGCAGCTTGACGTGGGTGGCCGCCGGCCAGTAACCGTAGTAACGCTGCCCGGCCTCGACGCCGTCGGCTTTGGACTCGACAACGTCGGCATAACCCCACACCGGCAGTTGTCCCCAGCCTGCGCGGTCGACCGGAAAGAAATCCCAGTAGTGCAGCCTGTCGCCGAACGTGGCGTATGTGACGTTGTTGACGGTCAGCGCGAAACGACCGATCCGGAACACGGCCTCGCCTTCGTTCGCCTCCGGCGGCGAATCCAGGGTCTCGAGCGCCATTTCGGAGAACTCGCCGCGGTTCATCAGCAGGCGGGCCGGGTTCGCTTCATCGGAATTCTTGTCCGTCATCATCCCTGTCTCTCAAGTCATGTGTGGCTCCAGTGTACGTATCCGGATGCAGGTTGTTGGATACACTCGTGGCCATGTGCCCGCCCCCGGCCCGAGCATCCGGTTCCACCGCCCGCGCGATTGCGACGTTTCGCTTCTACGCAGAGCTCAACGACTTTCTGGCGCCGGACCTGCGATACCGGAGCTTCGAGCACGAATTCGACGGCACGCCGTCGGTCAAGGATCGCATCGAATCACTGGGCGTGCCGCACACCGAGGTGGACCTGGTGCTGGTCGACGGCCAGTCGGCAGGCTTCGACCGCCTGCTTCGAGGCGCCGAGCGGGTTGCGGTGTATCCGGTATTCGAGGCCTTCGACGTGTCCAGCGCTTCCGGACTGAGACCGGCGCCGCTGCGCGAGCCGCGCTTCATCCTCGACGTGCACCTGGGCCGGCTGGCAGGCTACCTGCGCGCGCTCGGCTTCGACAGCCTGTACGCCAACGATTTCTCCGACGAGCACATCATCGTCACCGCACGGGACGAACACCGCATCATCCTGACCCGCGACACCGGCCTGCTCAAGGACGGCCGCGTCACGCACGGCCGGTACGTGCACGCCACCAAACCACTGAAACAGCTGCGCGAAGTGGTCGACCGCTTCCAGCTCGATGACCTGTTCGAGCCGTTCTCGCGCTGCATCCGGTGCAACGGCGAACTCCGGGCGCTCGACGCCGACGCGCTTGGCCGGTCGGTCGAGGCGGGCGAAATTCCGGCCGACGTACTCGAACGCTTCGACGCCTTCACGCGCTGCCGCGACTGCGAGCGCGTTTACTGGCCGGGCAGTCATCAAGATCGGCTGCGCGAGCGTTTTGGTTCGGTGGGCATCGAGATCTGAATCCGGCCTGCAAGCGCATCCGCGTCGTGACGCGCGTTCGATACGATATCGAATCGCGTCCGACTGCAACTGGAGTGCAATGAACCTGCCCGCCGAACTGCTGCCCGCATGGATCATCTGGACTGCGTGGCCGATATTCGCCTTGTTCGTGGTCTGGAACGCGGCCGGCGCCCCGTGGAAGCTGCTGCACCGGAACCTGATGGAATGGGTCTATCTCGGCGCCATCGTGCTGTTGATCGGCCTGTGGTGGATGAAGGCCGAATCGCAGACCGGGCTGGGCCTGCATTTTCTGGGCACTACAGCGATGGTGCTGATCTTCGGCTGGCGCCTGGCGCTGGTCGGCACGGCCGCCGCGCTGATTGCCCTGACCGCTGTGGGACGCTATGAATGGATGTCGCTTGGGATCAACGGCATGATCACCGTGGTGATGCCGGTGCTGCTGGCGAACCGGCTGCATACGCTTGTCTTTCACGCCTTCCCGAAGCATTACTTCGTCTACGTCATCGTCAGCGCACACTTCGCGTCGATGGCGGTGATGGCCGCCGTCGTGGCGACCAGTGCGCTTTTGCTGTGGCTGGCGGGCGCCTATCCGCTGGACCGGATCGCCAACGACTACCTGGTCTTCCTGCCCATCGCAATGCTGCCCGAGGGCTTTCTTAACGGTGCGGTATTGTCGATGCTCACGGCCTGGAAGCCCGAATGGGTGCGCAGCTTCGACGACCGGGACTATATCGACGGTAAATGACAGAGCGGCGGGATGCGTCGCTCAAAAAAAGGGCCGACAACCTGGAGTTGCCGGCCCATGGAACTGCGCAGGGCGCTGACCAGAATCAATCCGGATTTCCGGCTGATCGGCAATAGCGCGTAATGCGACTTCAATTGTCGTCTGTTTCTTCCTCGACTTCGTCTGCCGCTTCTTCGACCGCATCGCCGGCCTCTTCGGCCGCCTCGTCGATTTCCTCTTCGGCCTCCTCGACCGCCTCGTCGACCTCTTCACCAGCTTCCTCGGCCGGACCTTGCTGTTCACAGCCGGTCAACACAGCGCCGCCGCCGAGCGCAAACAGCAGCGCGAAAAGCGCACTCGTCATCTTCGGGCTTCGATTCTTGATATCAGCATTGTTGGAACTGGCGTTTTTCATTATCTGGATCCTCACTTTGTTTGTGTCGGGGCTGAATCCATGCAAGGTCGTTACAGAATCCAGGGCGGATTGTCCGTGCCGGGCGACGCGCAACAGATGATACCGCGCATGTGATCTACAACCGTACGCTGACGCGAAGCGCGTCGCATTAACCTATGTTATCGACGAACAGGGCGGATGGATCTATTCTGGCAATTCAATTCGTCTTGAGGAGTAGCCATGTTAGGTTGGGCATTGACATTCCTGATCGTCGGCTTGATTGCCGGCGCACTCGGACTGAGCGGTATCGCCGGCGCGGCCACCAATATCGCCTGGATCCTTTTCGTGATCGGTCTGGTCCTGGCGCTGATATTCTTCCTATCAGGCCGTCGGCCGCCTTTATAACGGGGCATCCTGCATTTCGAGGTCTCGGCGGTCGAAACCTGCCGAGGCCGCTCGTTCAGGCATTACCGTGACCCGGGGACCCGGATGAGCGAAGTGACCTCCCGGCAATAGCCCTGACGACGAGATGTCCGGGCAGGTAAACCAGCACGGCAGTACCCACGCACAGGACCGGAATATAGAGCGCCTGCGGCAACCAGACCTGCTGTATCCCGAATGGCGCGATGGTGTAGTTGAGATTGCGCACCGGATCGCCAAAGATCCAGCCGCCCAGGATGGCAGCGGTGCCGATTGCGCATTGCAGCCACAAGCCCCGGCCGTCATACCCCTGTCTTCGACACAGCCACAGCACGAAGAGCGGCAGCCAGACGTGATAGGTCGAAGTGGCGCGCAATGCAATCGACAGATCTTCATTGAACATGTATGGCGTGATGCCGAACGGGCTGCTTCCGGTGATCAACGCGCCGACAAGATCGATGGTCCAGACCGCCCCGACAACAACGATGGTACCGGCCTGGCTGGAAATCAGCAGACGGTTGGACGTCCACACCGAATACAGCAGGATGAACTGGGCCAGGTTGCACAGCCACCAGAAATTCTGCGGCCCCTGGCTGGCCAGCACTACGGGTATCCAGAACACCATCCACAATGTGAACCCGATCCGCGCCGCCAGCGGCACCGCACCTGGACCGGGCGACCGGTCGCACCGGGTCACGAGGCGTGACGAACCATGTCAGGCCAGCGCCCGCCCGGCCACGATCACGCCGTTGCCGTCGGCGTAGACGTAGTTTCCAGGTTTGAAGGTGACGCCGCCGAACTGGACCGGCACGTTGAGTTGCCCTTCGCCGTTGCGCACACTCTTGATCGGCACACATCCGAGCGTGAACACGCCGATGTCGAGGTCGGCCAGCGCATCCACGTCGCGGCAGGCGCCGAATATGATCACGCCGGCCCAGCCGGTACCGACGGCCTTTTCGGCGATCATGTCGCCGATCAGCGCATGCCTGAGCGAACCGCCGCCGTCGACCACCAGCACCTTCCCTTCGCCCGGCGAGGCCAGGCGTTCCTTGACGCGCGAGTTGTCCTCGAAGCACTTGACTGTTTCCAGGGGGCCGCCGAACGATCGGCGGCCGCCGTAGCTTTGCCACTGGATGCCGTGCACCACGCGCACTTCGTCGGGATGGGCATCGCAGAGATCAGGGGTTATCCAGGTTGAAGTCATCAGCAGATTTCGCATTTATCGATCAGTTCGCTCAAGACTAGCAATAATTGAGCGATCAGCAGCAGCCACTTCTGCATCAGGTCCCGAATACGGGTCGAAAACGTCATTGCTGCTGCGTCCGGTCTTTGTCCAGGCGGGCCAGCGCGATCTCGACGCGCTTGACCTCGCGGGTCACCGAGTGACGGTTCATCTCCATGAAGAACCACATCTTGAACATGCTCACGGCGTGAAATGCGACCACCGCCAGCACGCCCCAGAACACCCGGTCGTCGACGCTGGCGGCGGTGAAGAATTCATAGCCGCACCAGACCGTCAGGCCGACGAATGCCAGGGTCAATGCCATGGCGAATGCAGCCCACCGCGCCAGGCCGCCGGTAAAGATTCGAAAGAGCATTGGAAACAGGCCCTTCTCTTCGACGCTCAATTCGTCGACCGCGCTGCCCTGCGCCTCGAGCTCGTTGCGGATTCTTTCATCGATGTTCATGATCTTCTCCTTCGAAGTGCTGCTTCAATTGGTTGCGGGCCCGGTTCAGGCGTGACTTGACGGTGCCCGGCGGAATATCCAGAACCACGGCGATCTCCGGGATGGTCAGGCCGTTGACGTAGAACAGTTGCAGGGTTTCCCGATCGGCCCCGGGCAGATCGGCGATCGCCGCGCCCAGGTCGATTCGGCGGTCCCTGCTCTCGTCGCCGACAGGCCGTTCGACCTCTGTGTCGGCAGCCTCCAGCGAACGGTCGTGGCGGTGCGACCGCTTGAGCAGGTCGAACGCCCGCCAGCGGACCGCATGGTAGATCCAGCCGCGAAAAGCCCTGGGATCGTCCAGACTGCGCAAGCGGCCGGCGACCTTGATCCAGGCGTCCTGCACCGCATCCTGGGCCAGCGCGGTATCGCGGCACAGGCTGTAGGCAAAGCGAAGCAGGTTGCGGTGATGATGGCGCACCAGTGTATCCAGCGCCGTTCGGCTGCCGTCCTGGGCATCGATCACCAGCAAGTCGTGTTCGGCCTGGTTCATTGCGGAAATGCTCGTGGTTTGAATGAGCGACGGCCGGACAAGCCAAAAGGTTCATGCAAGATTACGCGATCTTCAGCGCGCGAACTGCCGGGGTCATTCGCCGGCGTCGGCATCCCGTTCATTGAACGCGTGGAAGTACAGCACCGGAATGAGAATCAGCGTCAGAAGGGTCGCCACCAGTACGCCGGTGGCCAGGGTGATGCCCAGCGGCATCAATGCCGGTTCGAATACGAGCGCGCCGCTGCCGAACAGCACGGTGCCGGCGGTCAGCACAATGGGTCGGGTCCTGACGGCGCCGGCGCTGACCAGGGCATCCCTGATCTCCATCCCGTGGTGCACGCGCCGCTCGGTGAAATCGACCAGCAGCAACGCGTTCCGCACGACGATGCCGGCCAGCGCAATTACGCCCAGCACGCCCAGCCCGGCAATGTCCAGTCCCATCAGCCAGTGCCCCGGAATCACGCCGATGACGACCAGCGGAATCGGGGCCATGATCAGCAGCGGCAGAACGTAGGAACCGAACCAGCCCGCCAGCACGATATAGATCAGCAACACGACCACGATCCCGGCCACAGCGAGATCGCGGTAGACGCGCTGCGTCAGCTCCCACTCGCCGCCCCAGAACAGGGTCAAGTGCCGATCGCTGTCCGCCTCCCCGAACCAGCGAACCTCCGGCGGGTCGGGGATCTGGCGCTCGAGTTCCGCGACAAGGTCGCGCTGGACCGAGACCGGCTGGCTCAGCGAACGGTTCACGCGGGCCGCCACGTAGACGATGGGCACCTGGTCACGACGATAACGATTGGCGTCCCACCGATTCGCCGAGGGTTGGACCAGGTCGAACAACGGCACCGGTTCCCCGGCTTCGTTTTCGATATATACGCCGGATAGATCCTCGGGCCGCTGACGTCTCGCCGGATCCAGCCTGACGACGATCGGCAGTGGACGCCGCTCTTCGGGCACGTCCAGTTCGGCGACCGTTCGGCCGGCCAGCGCTATGCGCACCGCCGCGGCCACGCGCGCCGGCAGCACGCCGCGGGCCGACGCTCGAATCAGATCGACTTCGAGCTTCAGTTCCGGACCGACGGGCTTGGGAAACCGCTCGACGGCGCCGGTGGCGGGGTGGTCGTCCAGCAGCCGGGCGACGGCATCGGCCAGGCGTTCCCGGGCGGCTGCGTCTTCGCCGGTAATTTCGGCCTGAATATCGTTTTCGCTGGAAGGCCCCGAAGGGATATTTCGCACCCAGGCGCGAGCCCGGAACGGCTGCAGCAGATCGGGCAACCGCGAGAATGCCAGCTCGCGGCTGATCTCGACGCTGGAATACCGGCGCTGCTCGCGCGGCGGCAGCTGGACATAGATGTGTGCGCGGTGCGATTTTCCGATATCCAGGTTCGGCGGCCCCGACGGCGGTACCAGCAGCGGCCCATCGGTGCCGGCAAATACCGTGTAGGCGTCTATGTCGGGATGCTGCCGAAGCTCGCGACCGATCGTCGAGGCGGCATTCAGCGTTTGTTCCAGCGCGCTTCCGGGCGGCAATTCGAGTTCGACGACGAAAACGTCCCGATCGAGAAACGGCACCAGGGTCAGTTGCACCGCCCGTGCAAACACCATCGCCACGCTTGCGACCAGCAATACGACCAGCACCGCGTACAACAGCCAGCGCAGCCAGGGCCTATCGAAAAAGGGACGCAGCACGATACGGTAGCCGCGCGCCAGTGGGCTGCCCGGAATGCTGCGCTCGTCGCTCATCGGCCCGCCCGCGCTCTCGTCCTTTTCGGTCCGGCCGTTGTCGGACTTGTCCTGCGCATTGTCTTTCGGTGCACGCAGCACACGGAAAGCGACCCAGGGCGTCACCGTCAGCGCAATCACCAGCGAGAAGGCTATCGCCAGCGAAGTCCCGACCGGAATCGCACGGGTGTACTGGCCCATTTCGCCGGTGATGAAAGCGGTTGGCATGAACGTCGCGATGATCAGAAACACGGCCAGCATGGTCGGATTGCCGACCTCGTCGACCGCGGCGACGGCAACCTCGCGGCTTCGCTCGCCGGCCTCGCGGAAATGACGCCGGATGTTTTCCATGATGATGACGTTGTCATCGGCCAGCAGACCGATGGCCAGGATCATTGCCGCGATCGAAACCGGGTTGAGCGTGAAGCCCAGGGCCAGGTAAGCCAGCGGCACGATGGCCAGGCTCGACGGAAGCTGGATCGTGACACCGGCCGCCGCACGCCAGCCGAGCCCGGCAAAAATGATCGCGATTACGGTCACGGTCGCGATCGCGAAATTCTCGAGCACGCTGACCACGGTGTCGTGCGCCATCTTGCCCGAGTCATGACCTATTGAAACCCGGACATCGGATGGGAGCATCGTTTCGGTCAGCTGCTCCAGACGGCTGATCGCGTTTCGCGTAACGGAGATGACGTTGCTGTTGGGCACGCTGGTCAGGCCAAGAGCGACGGCGGTCACTTCCCGGTTCGCACCCCGCTGCCAGTGCAGGCTGGCCGATTCCAGCGGCGCGGCCGCGTCGAGAATCTCGGCCACGTCGCCCAGGTAGACCACGCCGGCCGGCCCGGCGCCGACCTGGATCTGCGCGATTTCCGCCCGCGTCGCCGGCGCTTTTCCGATGCGGACCTGTCGATCCTGTTCTCCGCGAAGCACTTCGGCGGGCAACCGCAGGCTGGCCGCCTCGATGGCCTCGGCCAGTTTCAGAAGGCCGATACCGCGCGCCGCCATGAGATCCGGGCGCGGCCGGACCTGGATCTGGCGTGGCTGGCCGCCGAACACCTGGGCGCTCCTGACACCCTCCACGGCTTCGAGCGCGATCGCCATTTCATCGCCGATTCTGCGAAGCTCGGCGCCGTCGCGCTCGGCGCTCGATAGCGTCAGCATCAGGATCGTCAGGAGTTCGTCGCCGATGGTGCGAATTTCGGCCGGCCCGGCGTCCCGCGGCAGTTCGGCACGATTGCTGTCGAGCAATTCCCGGAGCAGGCTCCACGCCTGCACGTCGTCGGTACCTGTGGAGAACTCGATTTCGAGCATCGCGGCATCGGCGGACGCCACCGACCTGACCTCGGTCACCTGTTCGAGCTGGCCGACCCAGGTCCCGACCGGTCGCGCAACCAGTTCATCCACGCGCTCGACCCCGGCGCCCGGAAACGGAACCACGATCCGGGCCGTCGGCACTTCGATTTCGGGCCGGTCCTCGCGCGGCGTCACCACCAGCCCCCAGATGCCGGCAATCAACGTGCCGGCCACGATCAGCGGGACCAGCTTCGAATCGATCAGGCGATCGGCGATGCGGCCGGCAAATCCGGGTGAGCTCATGGGCTTGCCGGTTCGATCAACCGAGGCGCGATCAACTGGCCGTCGACCAGCGACGTGACGGCGTCGCCGACCACCACGCGCTCGCCGGGCGAAAGCCCCTGGAGAATCTGCACGCTTGATCCGCCGCGGCTTCGCGGTGCGACCGATACCCAGCGCAGACGCGCGCGCAAGCGCTGCTCCCGGTCGGTTTCAACCACGAACACACCGTCAAGCTGGCCGCGCCGCCACACCGCGGAGGCGGGAATCGATACCACCGGATAGGCGGTGTCTCCCGCGGGCAGGCGCAACTCGACGATCATGCCCGGCGCCAACTGCGGCGGCGGGTCGTCGATGACCAGCCGCAGGCGCTGGCCAACGCCGGTGGCGCGCAGCGCAGGCAATACCGCCTGGACACGGCCGCGCAAAGCGGCATCCAATCCGCTGGCGTTCATCTCGATTACATCGCCGGGCGCAAGCTCGGCCGCGCTGGCCTGGTCGATCGCCGCGTTGACTTCGAGCCTGCTTCGATCCTCGAAGATCACGAGGGCGGGCCCGGGCGCGACGAAAGTGCCCACTTCGGCAATGATTTCGCTGACGACCCCGTCGAAGGGCGCCTGCACCGTGGCGTAATCGATGTTCACGCCGATCGCGGCCAGCTCGGCTTCGGCTTGCTGAAGGCGGCCGCGAGCGCCGCTCGCGGCAACCTCGGCCTCTTCCAGCCTCGCCTTTGCAATCAGTTGCTGCTCGAACAGGCGCCGGAACCGCTGCTCGTTGTTATCGGCGACTTCCCAGGCCTGGCGTGCGGCCTGCAACTGCTGACGCGCGGCGCGGCGCGCGGCCTCGAGATCGCGCGCGTCGATGCGAATGATCGGCTGGCCGGCCTCGACGGCATCGCCGGCCTCGACCAGGACCTGCTTCACCGTGCCGGCCTGGCGCGTGCCCATCCGGGCGCGTTGAACCGGCCCGACCACGCCGGCCAGGGTGCGGCCCGACTGGCCATCGAGCGCCTCGACCGGCGCAACCTGCACTTGAATCGGATTGCCGGAATCGGCGGGCGTTGATCGAGCCGGCTGCTCGCTGTCGTCACAGCCGGAAAGCAGCATCGCCAGAAGCAGCGCCGGAATTGAAAGATATGCGCTTGACTGATTCATGGCAGCGCGGCGTCGAGGTCTTCTGCCACGGCGAGCCGGTAGCGGCTCGCCGCGACGACGGCGTTGAACCGGGCATTGATTTCACGCGTCCGCGCCGCCAGCTCCTCGGCCTGCGCACGCAGCAGCGCGGTAATGTCGTCCAGACCCTCGGCATACCGGGCCTCGGTGAGGGCCAGCGCGTTTTCGGCGCCGGCGACGGCCCTGGAAGCGCTCTGCCACCCCTCGAACTCGGCCTGCCATTGGGCATGAACGGCTTGAGCTTCGGCCCAGGCGCCCTGCCGAAGCGCGCTCAATCGGGCGCGCGTTTCGTCCTCTATCGCCCTGGCCTCACCCAGCGCGCCGACATGGTCGAAACCGGCAAACGGCGTCCAGCGCAGGCTTACGGCCAGCAACCAGCCGTTTTCGCTGAAATCGATCGGCTCGTTGCCCGCCAGTCGATCGTAGCGCGCCAACAGGTTGACGTCCGGCAACCAGGCCGATTTGGCCCGCTTGACGCCGAATTCCGCGGCCTCCACACCCTGCTCCAGCGCCTTGAGATCGCGCCGGTTGGCGAGGATATGCTCCAGGTCGGCAGCCATCGGGCCGGGTGCAACGGGCCGGGGCACCTCGTCGGTCAGCGTCAGATCCCGATCACCCGGCATGCCGAGCAGACGACGCAGCGAACCCTTGGCGGCAACCACCGTCGCGCGCGCCCGGGCCACCCGTGTTTCCATCTCGGAGACCCGCGTGCGCGCGCTGAGGACATCGACCGGCGCCACCAGCTCCTGTGCCCGCCCGGCCTCGGTCTGGCGCAAGGCGCTTTGCGCGGTCGCCAGACCTCTTTTTTCGGCCTCGACGAGACGGTGGGCGGCGCCGACCCCGTAATAGGCTTCGACCACGGCAACCTGGACTTCCCGCGTGCCCCGATCCAAGCCCAGCTCAGCCGCCGCCAGAGCACTGCCTGCCTGACGGCGCGCGTTCCAGGCGCCGACATTGATCAGCGGTTGAACCAGTTCCACGCCGACCAGGTTGCCTTCGAGAGGCCCCAGCGAGGACGCGGTGAACAACGGCGGAAAATCCGGATTGATGCGCGGAATGTTGTCCAGGGCCGAAGAATCAAGCCGGAGCTGACTCGCGGTCACACTCAGTCGCGGCGAAAAGCCCTGTCGGGTTCGTATCCGCGCACCTTCCGCCCGTGCCTTGCGGGCGCGGTCGATTGCAATGGCGGGGTTGTCCGAACGGGCGATGGACAATGCCTGCTCGAGCGAAAGAGCGATCGGAACGTCGGCCAATGCCGGAACACCGACCGACACAATTCCCACCGCCAGCAGCCAGACGACAAAAAAACGCCGCGGCAACCGGCGCCGTGTTCGATTCCTATGTCCGGGGGACCAATAATTCACTGGAACCTCTGGCGTGCAGGATTTTTTTCGTGACGCGTACCGTCGACGCCGACCGTATTGTCGAGATTATACGGAAGCCCGCAGGATCAAAAATTGATTTGGGAACCTCTGAATGACCCTGCGTGGGCGCGACGGGTCATTCATAGGTTCCCTTGTTACATGCAGCACGCGGCGCGACGGTTCATGCCGGACCCGGAATCGGTCCAATCGCCCCGGGCCTCGAACACCCGGCCCGCCGGGGCGCCAACGGTGATACATTTCCGAGCAGAGTCAAATCACGGAACAGCAAACATGGACCGCAAAGAGCTTGTGGAAGCCCTGTTCGAGGAGTTCGACGAAAATCGCGACGGGGCAATCTCCCGGCGTGAATTCAAGGACCTGCTCGCCTGCCTGCTCGGCGAGCACGACGTCAAGACCGACAACAAGATTTTCGATGAATTCGACTCCAACCACGACAACAAGATCACGCGTGACGAACTGATCGACCTGGTCATTGAATTCGCGATCTGAGCCCGCTTTCGGGCGACCCGCTGATCGAGCGTCGACAGCGGCGATCAGGCCCGGCGACGCCTGTTGCGGAGCACGCGCAGCGCGGTCCAGGAAATGGAAACAGCCGCGGCCAGCCACGCCGCCCGGCGCAGCAGCTGGTAACACGCCATACCCGCTACCTGCGCCTCCGGTGCGATGAGCTGCGTGGCGAATGCCGCACTCAGCAAGCCGAAGGTGGTCACCAGGGCCAGGTAATACCACTGCCGGCGCCTGAGCCCGATGACCGCGAATCCGATCAGATGGGCCAGAAACAACAGCAACAACAGTGCCGGAATCGTGTTCGTCATGGCCGGGAAGTGTAAGCCAGCGCCGGATAACGGCGCTGATGCATTCGGCGTTTGTTAGACTGATCTTAGCAATAAACAGCGCCAGCGCCGCACCGCGCCGTTGCCGAACATTCTCATCACTTCACTCTGGAGGCTCACTGCAATGGCTAGTTACTGGATCCTGGCAGCCGATTCCACCGAGGCCCGCCTGTTCACCCGCGAAAAGAAGTTCAGTGCACCCGTCGAGCGCCAGGACTGGCTGCATCCCGAGTCCCGCCTGCCCGGACGCGATCTGGAGCACGATCGCCAGGGCAAGACCTTCTCATCCCACGGTTACGGCCAGAGCGACAATCAGAAACACACCGAGCCCAAGCAACGCGAGGCGCAGGACTTCGCCCGTCAAGTGGCCGGCCATCTCGAGAAGGCCCGGACAAAGGGCGAGATCGAGTCGCTTTCGATCGTGGCCGAGCCGTCCTTTCTGGGCCTCCTGCGCGAACAGCTGGATACGGAAACCCGCGCACTCGTCGACAAGGAAGTCGACAAGAATCTGACCCGCCGGTCAGCCGAAACCATTGCGCGAGCCGTCGACGACGCGTAGCGCGGCACCTGGAAGATGGCCGTTGATATCGCCATTTATGACGATTAAAACCCTGAATGTATTTTTTATCGTAATTGCTTGCGAGTCAGAGGATATACGTAAATCGTAATTTATTGCGGGTAAAACGAATATTTATCTTTATTCGCCTATAATTGCGAATATGAAAATATCCGAGTCCGACTCCGATCAGGCCATCCAGGACGAACTTGGACGGCGCCTGGCCCAACGCAGGATCGAACTGCGCCTGAGCCAGGCCGACCTTGCCGAGCAGGCCGGGGTGGGCAAGCGCACGGTCGAGCGCATTGAAGCCGGGGAATCGGCGCAGGCCACCACGCTGATCCGGCTCTTTCGGGTGCTGGAACTGCTACCGGCCCTGGATGCGCTGATTCCGGTCGATGCCATCCGACCAATGGCACTGCTGCGTCATGGGGGCAAGACGCCCAGGCGGGTGCGCAAGCGCGAGGAATCCGGATCGACGCCTGAGGACTGGCACTGGGATTCGCAGTGACCACGCTGGCCGAAGTGCGGCTATGGGGACGGACGATCGGCGCCGTCGCGCTGTCCGAGAACGACCGCACGGCCGCGTTCGAATACGATCCGGAGTTTCAGCAAAGCAGCATCCAGGTCGCGCCGCTGACCATGCCGCTGTCCGAACGGGTCTACCGTTTTCCGGAACTCCCGCACGCGACTTTCTATGGCCTGCCGGGCCTGCTGGCCGACTCGCTTCCCGACAAGTTCGGCCACAAGCTGATCGACGCCTGGCTGGCGCGCCAGGGCCGCCCGCCGGAATCCATGAACGCGGTCGAGCGGCTTTGCTATACGGGAAAGCGCGGCATGGGCGCGCTGGAGTTCCGACCCCGGCTGGGGCCGCGGGCCGCGCGCTCGACCCGGCTGGACGTCGACGCGCTGGTCGAACTGGCCTCCGAAGTGCTGGCCGACAGAGATTCGCTGCGCCAGGCGTTCGGCGAGGACACCAGCGAAAAGGCGATGGCCGACATCCTGCGCGTCGGCACCTCGGCCGGCGGCGCACGCGCCAAGGCGGTAATCGCCTGGAACCCCGAGACCAACGAAGTGCGCTCCGGGCAAGTGGACGCCGACCCGGGCTTCGAGCACTGGCTGATCAAGTTCGACGGCGTGTCCGGCAACCGCGATCGGGAACTGAACGATCCGCAGGGCTACTGCGCCATCGAGTACGCCTATTACCGGATGGCGCTGGCCGCCGGCATCGAAATGAACGAGTGCCGGCTGTTCGAAGAAAACGGCCGCCGGCATTTCATGACCCGGCGCTTCGACCGCACCGAAGATGGCGGGAAACTGCACATGCAGTCGTTGTGCGCGATCGCCCACTACGACTACAACCAGCCCGGCGCCTACGGCTACGAACAGGCGTTTCGGGTGATGCGACAGCTGAATTTATCCATGGCCGAGATCGAGCAGCAGTACCGGCGCATGGTGTTCAACATCCTGGGCCGCAACCAGGACGACCACGTCAAGAACATTGCCTACCTGATGGATCGCGCCGGCAAATGGCGCCTGGCGCCGGCGTTCGACCTGGTCTACAGCTACAACCCCGACGGCGACTGGACCGCGCACCACCAGATGACGCTGAACGGCAAGCGCGACCACTTCGAGTTCGCCGATTTCCGCGCCTGCGCCCGATTGGCGGGCCTCAAGCGCGGGCTGGACCGCGAAATCTTCGAACAGGTGCGCTCGGCCGTCGCCCGCTGGCCGGAATTCGCGCGCGAGGCCGATATTCCGAAGGCCACGATCGAGCGGATCTCGAACGGGTTACGGCACGAATCGATCACCGCGGACTGAACCGCTTCGGTCGGCGCCTGGAGACGCCTCCTACGAAAACCATCACCGCCGCGTAGGCGCGGTCTCCCTCCAGGCCGCGATCAAATGCCCGAGATAAATCTGATCGGTCGGCGCCTAGAGACGCCTCCTACGAAAAACACACACCCCCGCGTAGGAGTCGGCGCCTGGAGACGCCTCCTACGAAAACCATCACCGCCGCGTAGGAGCGGTCTCCAGGCCGCGATCAAATGCCCGAGGTAAATCTGATCGGTCGGCGCCTGGAGACGCCTCCTACGAAAAACACACACCCCCGCGTAGGAGTCGGCGCCTGGAGACGCCTCCTACGAAAACCACACACCGCCGCGTAGGAGCGGTCTCCAGGCCGCGAAATGTGCGTCCCGAGGCACGTGATTCTCCGATTTCCCTACAAAGTTTCGTCGGATTTTCCGATTCCAATTTCTCACCTCGAATCAAAGAATCCAGTGGTCACCAAACAAGAGATTCTGTATGTCCATCGCTCATGCGCCAGGGCCCGGGCACTCCAACCTCCGAAAGGGCCGTTCATCGCATCCCGGCCAAATCTATTCGCTAACCTGGGCGACAAGAAAACGTGCACCTGTCTTCCGTGATCTGCAGGCAGCAAGACAGTTGATACAGTGCTTGAAATACGCCGATTCCGCGGAATGGAGTCGCACGTTGGCATTCGCGGTCATGCCGGATCATGTGCACTGGCTTGTGGAACTGGGCAATGCCAAGGATCTTGACGCGCTGGTAATGTCGGTCAAAAGCTATTCCGCTCGGGCGCTTAGAAGCACCGGCAGCATAAGCGGGCCCCTGTGGCAACCCGGGTTTTTCGACCGCGCTGCACGGCATGACGATGATCTGATTGCCGTAAGCCGCTATATCGTAGCGAATCCGCTGCGTGCCGGGCTGGTCGAGGATATCGGACATTATCCGCATTGGGATGCCGTCTGGCTGACCGATTGATACAAGTCGGCGCCTGGAGACGCCTCCTACGAAAACCACCACACCCCCGTAGGAGCGGTCTCCAGGCCGCGATCAAATGCCCGAATTAAATCTGATCGGTCGGCGCCTGGAGACGCCTCCTACGGAATCCATCACCGCCGCGTAGGAGCGGTCTCCAGGCCGCGATCAAATGCCTGAGGCAAACCTGATCGGTCGGCGCCTGGAGACGCCTCCTACGGAATCCATCACCGCCGCGTAGGAGCGGTCTCCAGGCCGCGATCAAATGCCCGAGGGAAACCTGATCGGTCGGCGCCTGGAGACGCCTCCTACGAAAACCATCACCGCCGCGTAGGAGCGGTCTCCAGGCCGCGATCAAATGCCCGAAGGAAATCTGATCGGTCGGCGCCTGGAGACGCCTCCTACGAAAACCACCGACCACCGAAGATCTACCGCCCCTTGAATTCCGGCGCACGCTTTTCCATGAACGCGCGCATCGCCTCGGCGAAATCCTCCGACTGCATCAGCATGCCGTTGAGCGTGGCGGCTTCGCGGTTGCCGTCGGCGACGCCGCCGTGGATGCGAGCGTTCATCACCTGCCGGATGCCCCCGACCACCAGCGGCGGGTTGGCCGCGATCCTGCCGGCAAGCTCGCGCGCGTGGGCGAGCAGCGCGTCGCCGTCGTCAAATATACGATTTACCAGCCCGATCCGACAGGCGGTCTCGGCGTCGATGGCGTCGCCGGTGAGCGCCAGCTCCCGGGTCCAGCCTTCGCCGACCAGGTGCGGCAGGCGCGCGATGCCGCCCAGATCGGGCACCATGCCCACCTTGACCTCGCGCAGCGCGAATTGCGCGCTGCTCGACGCCACCCGAATGTCGCAGGCCGCGATCAGCTCGATGCCGGCGCCGATGCACCAGCCGTCGATCGCGGCGACCACCGGCATCCGGCCGGACGCCAGCGCGTCGAATCCGGCCACCATCTTCGCGGCCTGGCGCACGATCTCGACCCGCCCGGCCGCGCCGTCGTTGAGCATGGCGCCGACCTCGCCGACCATGCTTTGCAGGTCCAGCCCGTAACAGAAATGCTCACCCTCGCCGCGTATCACCAGGCAGCGCACGTCCCCGTCGGCATTTAGCGCCTCGACCGCGCCGGGGAACTCGCGCCAGAAATCGGGGCCGACGGCGTTGCCTTGCCCGGGACCGGTCAGCACCAGTTCAGCAACAAACTCGTCGTTGCGCTCGACTCGAAAGGATCTGTAATCCGACATGCATCTGCACTCCGTGACGTTGGGCCAATTTTAAGGAACCTAAACGCCGGGAGCAAAACCAAGACCGCCCCGGCGAACGGGGCCGCTTCACGCATCTTACGCCCGATTGGTTCTGGCTCTGGTCAGGAGATCAACGCCATCGGTATCACGTACGAACTGCACCTGGACTTAATCCTCTCGCGTCTGTGGCTTCTCCGAAGTGGCACCTCTTCGGATCCGCCCGCCAAACAGCAAGGTCCGGCGGGCATGACCATTACGAGCGGACTAGTTTTCCGGCACGATCGAGACTTCGAGAGTGACCTCGCAATCACCATCTCCGGCCCCGTTCTTGAACGTTCCAATGATCGGCCCGTCACGCAGCTCACTGCCGAGGAAGAACGCATTGCGCATGTTGCCGTCGATCTCCAGATCCTGGCTGAAGCGATCATCAAGCGTGAGGTCCAATCTGGAATCAGCACCATCATCCAACTCTCTCAAGAATCCAGTCAGATTGAACTCCTGATTTGCAGTCACGCCGAAGCTGCGCGAGTAACGTTCGAAATCGAGTGACGTGTTGTCGGGCAACTGGATGAGACGCGTCCGTTCAATGATTTCTTCCTGACCGGTGTTCGGGTCACGGACTATCGCTGGACGATAACAGAATGTGTTGTGCACCTCATCACCCTCGATTCTTCCATCGCCGTTGTCATCACAGCTTTCATCGATACCCAAATCATCTTGATTGCTGAAGGAATCGACCAACGTGCTACCAAAAAAAGACTGTGGTGGCCTTACACCTAGGCGGAAGTCAATGTCACCTGCACCCCGGTTACCGGTATCACAGTCTCTCGAGATATTCAGCCTGTGATAACGCACCGTGACCCGGAAATCCTCGGCCAGCGGGTTCGTACTGCCGGCGACTTCCTCGGCATCGCTGCGGTCATCACCGTCAGTATCGGCGATGGCGGGATCCGAGCCGGTGCCACCTGCAGTTCTTTCATCACCATCGACCAGGGTGTCGAAGTCTTCGTCGGCCTGGGTCGGGTCGCTGAACACGCGATAGGGGGCCTCGCCGACGACGCGCACGATCCAGCGATTGGCTTCGACGTCGACCAGCTCGGCTTCTTCGCCATCGGAGCGCTTGTCATTGTCGGTGTCCGCATCGAGCGGATCAAGCGTGATGATGCCCAGGTCGCGGATCTCGATGCCGTCGATCTCCTGCGCATCGGTGAGGCCGTCGCCGTCGCTGTCCTTGCCGCAGGGTACCGGCAGTTCTGGCGGCTCCGTGCATTCGACCGGGTAGCTGTTCTCGTCCAGACCCGGATGGGTACGGAGTACAAATTCGTCACTATCAAGCAGGCCATCGAAATCGGTGTCGGCCACCATCGGATCGGAAGTCACCGTCATCGTTACCTGTAAGCCGGGCTCACATGCCGTGATACAGCGTGACGGAGACCTGCTCACTACTTCGATGGTGACATCCCAGCCCTCCGTCTCGACAATGTTGACCAGCCCGTCGCCATCGGCGTCGCTGAAGTCATCTATGTCACTAACTGTTGGGTTACCGCCCAAATCCAGTTCCAGGCCGTCTGACGCGCCATCATTGTCGGTATCTGGATCGTTTGGGTTGGTGGTCACGAACACACAGTCCGTGTTGCTCAAGTCAGGAAGCGGATCCGGAAGGTTATTGAAATACAGTGTTACCGTACTCTCACATTCGGGATTGCGGCCACGCAACACAACTTCATAACCGTTGATCTCATCGTAATCATCCACGCCATCGCCATCGGTGTCACGGCGCGACGGGTCAGTGACGAAATCGTCGGCGTTGAGCCGTGTGGCCTGGGCAATCAATTGCGGGTCATCCGCATCGCCTTGTTCGAAAGTGAAGTTGGCAGGTGCCTCCTCGAGATCGCTAATACCATCGCCGTCGGAGTCCTCACTGTTGCAGCGACTGAACACCCGGCGCGTGCCGCTGCCGGTCTCGACGTCCCAGCCGATCAGCACTTCGAACCGATCGTCCATGCCGTCGCCGTCGGTGTCGACGACGGTGTCGCTGCAGCCGTTGAGAAACTCTGTACCGTCGGTTATTCGATCCCGGTCCAGATCCTGAACAAAGGCCAGCTTGAGGTCGCTTTCGGTCTGCAGAACCAACTGGTCAATATTCTTGGTGGTATCGATACCGGTGGGGGTAATGACTTCCCAGGCCTTGGGATTTATGTTGTCCATGGCCGTGTTGCGAATGCGGAAGATGCGCTCGCGTTCGCCGTTCGGGCCCTCGCGCTGGACCGAATAGCTGTTCTCGATCTCGGCATCGGTCAATGTGCCGGTCGGGCGGCAGTCTGGTGCGTCATCGCCCGGCGGGCAATTCTCCCGGTAGCGCTGCAGCCCGAGTGCGTCCAGCGCGTCAACCAGCGTGACGCCGACCTGGCGGCCCGAGGCGTCAAACACGATGCGGCGGTCGTTGTCGTCGATGACGCCGTCGCCGTTGGTGTCGACCACACGCCCGGAACCGGTGGCGACGCGCACATACTCGGTCAGATCGCCGGCGCCGTCGCCGTCCTCGTCGAAGCTGCCGTTGTCGATCACCAGCGTTGCGGTGCGATCAACAATGTCCTGCGAGGTGAAGACAAAGTTCCGGCCCAGCTCGTCAACGATGTCGAAATTCGAGATCTTGAAGATCAGCCCGCGTGGACTGCGCATCAGATCCTCGATCTGCTGCGGAAAGATGGTGCTGGTGGACAGAATGATCGGACCACGCTCCGGATTCAGCGGGCCCAGGCTGAATCCTTCGGGCGGTTCCTGATCCGGCAGCAGCGTGGCAATCGGCGTCAGCACCGACGGATTGCGTTGATCCTGCTTTAACGCCGTGACCTGCAGATTGCGCAGGAAATAAGCCAGGTTGGTGGTCGATTTCAGCGACAGCGTGACCTGCATGCTGGCACCGACGACCTCGCGTGAAACGCTGGCACCTTCGGAGACGGCGACCTGTTCTTCCAGCGAGTCCTGGTAAGCCTGCTGCGTGGCCTGCGTGCTCTCGGCGGTGTGCGAGGAGGTCCAGCTTCCGGTCCAGCCGGCTTCGGCGTTGACGCTCGAGGTGACTGACGCACTTGGACCGGTGAGGCTTGCCTCGACCGAATACTCGGTGCCCACCGACAGCTTGGCCATGGCCTCCTGGGTGTTGGAGTTGGTATTGCTGACGGTTCTGGAGCTGTCCTGGGTCAGGCTGGAAGACACCGAACGGGTCTCGATCTCATCGGTAGACTGCGAAGTTGATTCCAGAAAGCGCACGTCGAGTTGCAGGTTGGACTCGCCCACCTCGATGGTCGGCGAAGGCAGATCGGCGATCAGTGGATTGCGATTGCCGAGATTGATTTCGACGTCGTCGGTGAGCTGGTCGCCGTCGGTATCGGCAAGGATGGGCGAAGTCTTGAAGAAATTGAATTCCAGTCCATCGCCCAGGCCGTCATCATCACTGTCCTGTTCCGCCGGATTGGAGAATATTTCGTTCAGTTCGGCGTCGTCGCTCAGGCCGTCATCATCAGTGTCGGCAGCACGGGGATTGAGAGAGAATGTCTTTTCATCAAAATCCAGAACACCATCGTTGTCGCTGTCCCGGGCGGCGAGGTTGATTGGATCATCCAGTGGAAATCTCGGGTCGCCAGGATCCGAGGTGACATGTTGCGAGAACGTCGAGCCGTCGATCCTGCGTACAGTCACGGTCCAGCCGCTTTGTTCCGCAGCATCGGTGAGTCCGTCCCCATCAGAATCGATCACGTCACCCCCGTCAGGCGGAATGCCGGTGAAATCGGTCTGCGTCGGATCGTTGCCCAGTTCTGGTGATGCCAGCGGGTTGCCGGCGAGATCCTTGATCGCTGAAACTTCCAGGGTGTAAATCAGGTTTGACTGCGACATCGTGGTCAGACGAACACGAGTGTAATCCGGCGGCAACACCTGGGCGGCAAGCACGTTGACGGTCGGGAACCGCGCCGGCGCGGTGATGCTGTACAGCGTGGGGTCCTCGGCGCCGTCCGGGCCACCCACGATCGCTTCACTGAACTGCGCGATCACCGATGTGTTGCTGGTCGCATTGGCACTGACCAGGCTGGGACCTTCGTCATCGTCGGCGTTATCCACGCCATGAATCACCAGGGCATCGATCAGGCGCAGCATGCCACTTTGTGCAGAGACCATGACATCTTGCGCACCATTCGAATCATGGCCCTGATCGACGGCAAGAACGATTTCGTTGTCGCGCCAATTGACAATGCCCGCTTGCAGCGCATCACCGGTCTCGTCCACTACAATGGATCCCGTTTCAGCCCCGAAGGCAGCACCGGCCATCACCACCTGCTCTCCAGGCTCGGCGAAAGCCGACACAAAGGCAGGCGTTGCATAAGCCCCGGCGAGCACGATGTCATCAATACAGGTTTGCAACACCACATCATAGCTGCCCATTCGCAGTGGATCATTCAACGTGGCAACGATGTGATCCTGCTGTCGATCCTGAATTATCAGCTCGACCTGCAAAGCCCGGTTAGGCAGCGGACCGGCCAGAAAAACACGAAATGCCGATGCCTCCAGCCATTGACCATTGATCGTTATCGCGGACCCGGCGCTGGCATCCCCCAGCGAGATTGAACTGAGCGAAGGCCCCGGGCCGGAAGGACGAAAGCCGCATGGATCTTCGAAGCCGGCGGAGAAAATTTCATCATCGTCGCTTTGAGCTAGCGCAGGCTGTTGTGTCAGCAATGCCAGCAATACAATGGGCAACATGCCATACGCTGCAGCAAGCACGGGCTGCATTTTCGATGGTTGCGCTTGCTGCAAGACAGTAGCAAAAGACTTGCAGGCTGACAGCATGGCCAGCAATGCAATCTCACACCTTGTCCGCAATTGTATGCATGCTGATACCAAGTTGCGGTAAGCCATTTGTTTTACTTGTTGCATATTGAACCTCTGCAAAGGGCCCTTCATGAGCTGCTTATCAGTTAAGCGACGTGGGACGAGAAAACCTGCCATCCGGCGAACAACCATCAACATGACCCGCGAACCGGAAAATGTCCTGTGCAAAACCTAAAAATTCGAAAAGCTTATTCGGAACAACGAGATAAACAGCTCATAAAAACGCGGTTCGAGCCGATGGGCCACACCTTGGGCGGCAAAACGAACGGTGCCGCCGCATCCGTGTGGACCAGAAGAAAGCGAGTGATCAGGCTGTCGGAGCGGCGTCCGGATGCGGAAAACCGGCAGATCGGGCGGATCAGCGCCAGCAGGCAGGGTCGGTGTTGCCGTCGTCGAGGCAGGCGAGCTTGGTTCGGTGCCGGGAGTCTTCGGGGAAGGCCTCCAGCAGCGTTGCGCGCTGCGCCTCCAGCCGAGCGCGAGCCGAGTCGGTACGATCTTCGAGCAGATCCAGCCGGACCAGGTCCAGTTCCAGCGCGGCGGCCAGCGGGTGGGCCTCGACCAACCGGGTTCGATAGCGATCGATCGTGGTCTCCATTTCGGCCCGCGCGCGCTCGGTCTGACCGTCATCGAGCAGCATCCGGACAAACGCCGAACGCGCCGCCAGTACGCCGCTGCTGTTCTCGCTGCGCGCTTCGGCCAGTTGCGAAATCAGCTCGGCGATTCGGTCCAGCCGATCCGGCGACGGCTGCCCGGCGTGATCGATCCTCTCGGACAGCAAAAGCGAGGCAATCGTATCCGGGTGCGCTTCGCCGAGCTCGCGCAGGCGCACTTCCAGTACCCGATCGGCGATCGAGCGGGCTTCTTCCAGACGACCCTGCTGCAACAGGACCCAGGCCAGGTTGTGCCGGGCCTGCGCGGTCGTGGCGCTGTCGTCACCGAAGCGCGCTTCCCGGAGGTCGATCGAATGCCGATACCGTTCCTCGGCGCGCTCGGGCAGACCCAGACCTTTGTAGGCCGTGCCGATGTGGTCGGCGAAAAGCCATTCGTTGCTGCCGCCGCCGACCGCCGCGCTATCGAGGTCCATCGCACGGCGATAGGTCTCGATGGCCTTTTCGAATCGGCCCATGTCGGAATGGAGATCCGCGAGATCCTTGTAGTCGCGATGAAGAGCCGGCGCATCGGGTCCGAACAGTTCGAGTCGGATTTCGAGCGCCTCGTCGATCGAGTCCCGCCGGAGCTCCCATTCGCCGACTTTAGCCGCGACCTTGCCGAGACCGCGGAGGCTGATGGCGTAGGAAGGGTGAATCCGCCCGATCGTGCGCGCCTTGATTTCCAGCGCCTTGCGATAAAATCGCATCGCTTCGCGATAATTGCCGAGCTGGCGTTCGGCCACGCCCAGGTTGTGGTATGAAGTCGCGACGCGGCGCTCGGCCAGGCCTGCCTCCTCGCGTATTGTCAGCGCCTCGGCGATCAGTTCGCGGCCCCGCTGGCGATCCTCGAAGTAAATCATCATCAGCCCGAGGTCGTTGATCGCGCTGGCGCGCTCGCCGGCCTCGATGTCAGGGTAGGCACGAGCCAACGCGGCGGCCCGTCGAAGCGCCTCGTCGGCGAGTTCACGGTCGTCCACGAGTACGGCGCTCACGCCGAGCACGTTCAGCGCCCGCACCTCTTCTTCGACGTCGCCCAGCTCGCGCGCCAGGCGCGCCGATTCGGCCAGCAGCTCCTGGGCCGGCGCCTGGACTTCCAGCGCTGAGTAGACGTTGCCCAGCGCAAACAGTGTCCGGACGCGCAGCGCCGGGTCGGCGATGGCTTCGGCCGAGATGCGTTCCCGACCCTGCTCCAGCACTTGCATGACCGTGACGTCCTCGCCGCGCGCCTCGCCGGGCGCGGCCGATTCGATCAGTTCGACCAGGAATTCAAGCACCTGGTTGGCGTTCGCGGCCTCGACCCTGGCCTGCGCTTCGGCTTCGCGCGAGCGCTGACTTTCGACCACGACCTGGCCGATCAGCCCGAGCATCGCCACTGCCGCGACAGCCGCCGTACCGACCGCCAGCCGGTTGCGCTTGACGAATTTCCAGGCCCGGTACCCGAGGCGGCGCGAAGCCGCCTGGACCGGCCGACCGTCGAGATAATTGGCCACGTCGGCAGCCAGCGCCTCGACGCTGGAGTACCGATCGACGGGATCATCGGCCGTCGCGCGTGCAACGATCGCCTGGAGATCCTGCGGCGCGGCCTCGGTGGCGCCGCGCCCGGCGGCAAGCATCAGCTCGAACAGCTTGCCCAGGCTGTAGACGTCGCTGGCGGTCGAAACCGGCGCGCCGGCAAGCTGTTCCGGCGACGAAAAGCCCGGCGTGTAATAGCGCGCACCCCGGGTGACCTGGTCGGGTTCGTTCGAATCGGGCTGCATCAGCTTGGCGATCCCGAAATCGAGCAGCACCGGCCGCCCTTCCGCCGTCACCAGCACGTTGTTCGGCTTGAGATCGCGATGTATCACGAGGTTTCGATGCGCGTATTGAACGGCGTCGCAGATCAGGCGAAACAGCGCCACGCGCTGTCTGAGCGACGGCAGCGTTTCCTTGCACCATTGGTCGACCGGCACGCCCTCGATGTATTCCATCACCAGGTAAGGCTGACCGTCGTCGGTGGTCCCACCGTCGATCATCGCGGCGATGTTGGGATGGTTGAGGTCGGCCAGGATCTGTCGTTCGGCCCTGAGACGATCCAGGCTGGCCGGATCCGGAAAACCTCGAATCAGCTTCAGGGCGACCCGCCGCCGGTACTCGTCGTCGGCGCGTTCGGCCAGGAACACACTGCCCATGCCGCCGCTGCCGAGTTCGTCGATGATCCGCCACGGGCCCAGGCTTTTGCCGGCCACGCCCGGCCCACCCGAGGTCAGGTCATGCAGCGTGGCGGCGACCAGTTCCTCGGCCGGATCGCCCGCTTCGGCATCGGCGGCCAGCATTGCCTGCACCTGCTGCAATATCTCATCGTCTTCGCATTCGCTCGCCAACCAGGCGTCGCGCGCGTCCTCAATTTGCTCCAATGCGCCGTGAAACAACGCCGCAAGGCGCTTCCAGTCGCCGGCGCTCATGCCAGTCTCGCCTTGAGCCAGGCGCGGCCCATGCGCAGATCGCGGTCGAGTGTGCGCACCGAGACATCCAGCTGCTCGGCGGCTTGTTCGCGCGTCAGCCCGGCGAAGTAACTCAATTCAAGCGTGTGTGCGACGCGCTCGTCGTGCTGCTCGAGTTCGGACATGGCCTGGTCGAGATCCAGCAGGTCCGCGCTCGGCGCGTCGCTGACAGCGTTGCCGTCCGATAGCGTGACGCGCAATCGGTCACCGCCGCGCTTTTCGCGTTTCCGGGCACGAGCATGATCGACAAGGATCCGGCGCATGGTGCGCGACGCGACGGCATAGAAGTGACGCCTGTCGTTGAAATCCAGTGTGCTGCCTTCAAGCTGCAGGAACGCTTCATTGACCAACGCCGTCGGCTGCAGCGTGTGTCCGCCGCCCTCGCCGGCAAACTGGCGCGCGGCGATGCGCCTGAGCTGCTCGTAGACCATCGGCATGAGGGCCTCGCGGACACCCTCCTGGTCGTTGCCCCATTGCTTGAGAAGCTGCGTGATCTGGCGCGGATCGTTGTCCATGACTCCCTTCGATTGTGGCCATTTTCTTGTTTCCGCCAGGCGCACCTTTCCAATCGCCTGGCCGCGAGGGGGGCGCGTTCGACCCGCTTTCGGGTTCGAGACGATATGTTCGGCTGTCGCGCTGGAATTCCCTTTGCCTGAATCATACCCCATGTGACGCGCATCACGCCCCGGTGGTCCCTGCATCCGTCGCATTTGCCCCGAAGCATGCAAGCCCCCATGTAGAAATATCCTGTTGTCATCCTGCAAGAGACTGTTTCCATGAACATGCTGAATCGACTGATCGGAACCGGGCGCCGCCGGGTCATCACGCTGGCGCTGCTCGCATTGCTGGTACTCGGCGGCGTGCTCATGTTCTGGCTCGATCACGAGCCCGAAACATTCGACGTGACTGCGCGAGCCGAGTCCCTGGCCCAGCGCGAAGGCCACGAAGTCGTCATCGGCTATGTCACGACCGCAACACTGATCGAGGTGATGGATACGCTGCTGAACAAGCGCGGCGGTTATCTCACCAACGACGTCCTGCCGCCCTGGAGCCTGCTCGACAATATCCCGAACTGGGAGACCGGCGTGATCATCC
>Ga0209931_1000181_pt1 | contig 36506 bp, 23 predicted proteins | sample SalPonR1_B_D1_MG_FD_185697 | JGI IMG/M metagenome (GOLD analysis project Ga0209931, IMG submission 185697) | Salt pond soil microbial communities from South San Francisco under conditions of wetland restoration - Salt Pond MetaG R1_B_D1_MG... ...
AAGGTTAGCCTGCGGAAAACACCGCAGACCATTCTTTCAGATAACAAACATACCGCGGAATATTGAAATCATAATACCCCCCGGATATGAAGCCTTGATTTTATTTATTTTTTATCGGACAATAATGTATATTAACATTCATAATTAATATTAACTATTAAATTAGGAAAGTATAAATAGTTAAAAAAACATTTTACCTTTAAATTGTAATAAAATTATTTTTTGTGTGTCTTAATTATTAAATCTGATTTGGTGATTACAATTAATGGATGATAAAATATTAATAGAAAAGATTGCAGCAGGAGATGAAAATGCATTTAAGCATTTTGTTGAAAAGTATCATCAAATGGTATTAAATATATGCAATAATATTTTGCATAATTTTGATGATTCGATGGATATATCACAGGAGGTATTTATAAAAATTTATGAGTCGATCGATCAGTTCAGAGGCGATTCAAAAATATCAACCTGGTTATACAGGATTGCCGTTAATAAATCACTTAATTTTTTACGTTCTAAAAAAAGAAGTAAATGGTTTAGTAGCCTGGACCTAATTTTTGGGGATGAAAAAGTACAGATTGATCCTTTAGATGATACTTTGCAGCCAGGTGAAGATATGGAAATAGATGAAAGTAAAAAGTTATTGCATGATGCGCTAAAGAAATTACCTGAAAAGCAAAACGCAGCTATTGCATTAAGTCATTTCGATGAATTATCGTATAAAGAGATTGCTGAAATAATGAATATAAGTGTATCAGAAGTTGGGGTATTAATTAACCGAGGGAAAAATAAACTTCAAAAAATCATTATTAATTATTATAAAAATCATTAATAAACCTGTAATAAACTGGTTACTTTAAGTGTCAAACAATAAAAATGCAAACATGAAATGCAATAAAATCCATAAAATCCTTTATCGTTATCATTTAGGAGAGTTATCTCCTCAGTTGAAGGAAGAAATAGACAAACACTTAATAAATTGCCCGGAATGTTCGGCAATTTATACGAAGATGGTTCAAACACTAAATCATTTTAACGATAAAGATACAATTCCTGAGCAGCCTTTTTATTATACCCGGTTAAAACAACGAATGGAAAATAAAAAGGAAATAGCCGAATCGGTGTGGAGTAACGGTTTAGCCAGAAAGATTTTACAACCTTCTATTTATATGGCGTCGCTTGTTTTAGCAGTATATATCGGAATACTCATAGGATCAGATACAGGCAGCTACGAAAGCACGTTAGCTAAAAATGAAGTAGTGGAAGAAGATTATATCGAAGCATTTGTCGAATATCAATATCTAAACGATTTTCAGATTGAATCGATTGAAAATGTATTGATTTCAGAAAAAAATGAAGGAAACGAGTAATTTTAGAACAAAATTTTTGAACAATGAATACACAAACTAAAAAGCACTTAATAACAGGCTTGATAATATTTCTTGTGGTGGTAAATATCGCTGCGTTATCGACAATTATTTATCGAAACAGGACTATATCGCAACCGCCTGAAAATGACTACGTTCAATTTAGACAAAAGGTTGATGAACAAGGGATGTATCGTTTTTTTAGGAACGAGCTACAGCTGTCAAAAGATCAGTATATCCATTTTCGGGAGATCAATGAAAAAAACAGGCAACAATCAAGAGAAATTGTGAGAACATTACATTATAAAAGATTAGAAATGGTAGAAGAAATTTCGAAAGAAAGCCCTGATAACAAAAAATTAGATCAAATTGCACGTGAAATAGGTACATTACATTATGAGTTAAAACGAAATACTTATCATCATTTTATAGACCTTAAAGAGCTTTGTAACAAAGAGCAGCAGGAACACTTACAACATTTGTTTATGCGAATGATTGACGGCCAGGATTTTGATAAACGTCCAAGAAGAATGAACAGGCATCCTGAAAGAAGAGGACGAGAAGGCAGGCGTTTTGAATAAATTAAAACCTCCATGTTTTTACCATTAATAATGAAATTACGGCATATATTTCCAAACGGCCTAAAATCATATTAGCTGTAAGTACCCACTTGCCCAATTCAGGTATCCCTGCATAGTTTCCCAAAGAACTAACATCCCCAAATCCAGGGCCTACATTTCCCATAGTAGCTGCAGAAGCAGAAAAAGCAGTTATGCTATCAATACCCAGGGCTGTTAAAATTAATGCGGATACAAATACAATAAAGATATAAATTAAAATAAAAATAAAGACATTAGATATCAGGTTGTTATCTAATGATTTTTTATCAATTTTTAAGGATAAAACAGCATTGGGATGATGAAAATGTTTCACTTGATTTTTTATGGATTTTAGAAATATTAAAACCCTGTCTACTTTTATTCCTCCAGATGTTGAACCAGCAGTTGCGCATTGTAAAGTAAAAAATATTAAAACCAGAATAGAAAATGGGGGCCAAAATGCAGAATCAATGGTAGCAAAACCTGTTGTAGTACCTAAGGAAATTAGCTGGAAAGAACCATATCTTAACGAATCAAAAATATTGTAATAGCCATTAAAATAAAGATTAGCAGATACAATTATAACACCAAATAGTATGGATATGATATAGTACCTAACTATGGATGATTTAAATATATTTTTTTTACGCCCTAAAATGGTATTGAATAATAACCCAAAATGTATTCCTGAAAGTATCATAAATATCATAATAATTAGCTCAATGGCAAGATTATTATAATGGGCTATACTTAAATTTTTAGGAGAGAATCCTCCGGTAGCAATGGTCGCAAAAGAGTGGCTAACAGCATCGAATAAATTCATACCGGCTATTAAAAGAGCAATGGTTTCAAGAGCTGTTAAACCTAAATAAACAATTAATAAAATACGAATGACCTGTTTGGAACTATAAAGAAAGTTACTTTTAGCTAAGGATGAAAATTCTGTATTTAATAATACAGCTCTTGCATGCCCAATATTAGGCAAAACAACTAATGCGAAAATAATAATTCCAATACCACCAATCCAATGTGTTGATGCTCTCCAAAATAATAATCCTTGTGGAAGTGATTCAATATCATTTAAAATCGTAGAACCTGTAGTTGTATATCCGGAAACACTTTCGAACCAGGCATTTGTAAATGTAAATTCACCTCCCCACATAATATAAGGAATTAAACCCAGCATACAGGTTAACAACCAACTCAAAACAACTATTAAAAAACCTTCTTTACTAGAAATATTCTTTGCTGGAGGAACATATATGATAGGAAAAATTCCAAAAACAAATGCAATAATTGTAGCGTACATTAAAGGGAATAGTCCAGAATCACTATTTAATAAAGAAATTAAAAAAGATAGAAATAGAAAAACAGAATTAAATAAAAATATTAAACCAATATATCGAATGATAATATGAGGGCGCATAATTATTTTTCTTGAGATTTTTTGTATAACAGGCGCTTAATTGCTTCACTAATATCTTTGATTTCATCATTTGTTTCTACCTCTATATGAAAAGGTTTATTATAATCGTTATAATCATTTATTCCCTTAGCAATTTTCATCAAAGGTTTTATCACATAATAATGAATAAAATAACTAAAAATTAAAGAAAATACGATGGCCGCAATAATAGCAACAATACCTGGCATGACAGCACGTTGGGCTCTTTTTTTAAGATTTGACCCGGTATTATACATTGTATTATGATTTAACTCCATCAAATTTTTTACAGCATTTTTTACTTCAATAAATGATTTATGATGATTCTTATAATACCATTCTAAATCTCCTTCTCTTTTTGTTCCTACAATGGGTTTTAACCATCTATTTTTAAATTCATTATATTTAATATCGATATCTTTAACATAAATATCCTCATTAGGTATTGTTAAATTATTTTTTGCGATATTATACCCTTCAAGAAACAGACTATCAGCCTGCTGAATAGTTCTTCGCCCTTCTTCCCATTTACCAAGAATTAACAATAAAATTCCACTATCTTCTCGTTCCAATGCTTCGAGCATAGTATTTGAAGCATCAATACTTTTATAATTATCATCTAATAAGTCTTGTACTGATTTCCCTACATGAGTTAACTCAAGAATGGATATTATTCCTGCTACAATTAACATAATCGACAGAATAATAAAACCTGACAAAATTTTATATTTTAACCGCATGATGATATGTTTAATTTAAAAAGCAAAATTAAACGTTATTCTTTACATATTTTTAAGAAATTATTGAAAATATTTATATCAAATTACATTATCTGAAATAAAATATAGCTTTCAAATTTTTAAAACACAAATAAAAAATATTCGGAAAAAAACAGAGGAAAATAAATACCTTAACAATAAAAATTACTAATAATCAAATGCCTTGCTTCCTTTCTTTTGATTCCACCATTCGTTAATTCGGTCTAAATCATTTGCTGTAGGTTTTAATTTCTGATGAATAATTTTTCGCGTTTTGCGTTTTATTTTTCCAAAAGAAACAACCTCTTCACCTGCTTTTTCTAAAGCCGCTAAAATCTTATTTAATTTTTTAAAGAGAAAAGGATTATCATATAATCCAATGGCAGTTGTCCGGTAAATTTCTCCAACAACCGGACAATGTCGGTTATGTGCTAATGCGTTAAAGAAAGCTTTTACAGGCTTAAAATTCTTTATCTCCCAAAAGCCACAAATTGAAAAAACAACCATCGACTGATTTTTATGAATATGTTTCCTGGGATGCCTTACGCCATTTATACCTTCAATCATATAAGGATAAGCGCGCGAAACAGAACGGTCAAAATAGTTTTTTAATACTCCAGGAATATTGTCAGCATAAATTGGGAAAGCGTATACAATGATATCTGCGTTGGATAGATTTTCGGCTAACTGATTAAAATTATCTTCAAACTGATAAATACATTCCCCAGGTTTATTAATCCAACAGGAAAAACATCCTATACAAGGTTTTATCGAATATTGATTGAGGTAATAAGTAACAACCTCTGACTCTTTCTGCATTCCTTTTATAAAAGGTTTTAAATAAAAATCTGTATATCCTTTTTTCCCGCGTGGGGACGCATTAAGAACTACTATTTTTTGAGGTTTTTCCCAATATTTTGAGGGATTTTTCTCGAATTTTGTTACAGGGTCCTCAGGAACCCACAAATTACTTTTTAACGATTTTTGGGGAATTACATCGAAAAATTTAATATCTCCTTTAAACTGTAATTTTCGGGTTATTATTCCAACAAATGGATTTAATCTGCCAAAGGCCAAATCGAGCCAATGGTAAAAACTAGAACGGACACTGACATTTGGATCTTTAGCAATTCCTTCAAATAGTTTTAATGTATTATGATTTGATTGTATATAGCAATTGTAATTTTTATTTTCATGGGTAAAATGAAATTGGATTATCCCATTGGCCTTTTGATCGTGATTGGGGTAGAAATCTTGTAATTTTTCTACCATATTATGCATGATGGCAATGGGCGTTAAAATTTCTTTCATAAAAATTTATTAACTATTTATATCAAACTTACTAAAAATCTTTTAAAAATGAGATATCCTAAGATTTTACTTTTTACTTTTATAAATATAAAATGTTTTTTAAAATTAACAGATTGCTAAACAAAAAAATACTTTACTTGTTATGAATAATACATTTAAATTACTAATTATAAAACGGATGAAAATCAATAAATGGCAAACGATAGTAGCTATTCTAATGCTTTTAATATTAACACAGAGTTGTATTAACCAAAAAGTTACCGAATCAGAAGTTTTTAACCCGATTAAAGAATTTGCATTGGATGAACACCTTTCTTTTCAAAGGTATTTTTTATCAAATACCGACACAACAAAACTTGAATTGTGGCATATTACTGAGAATAATCCAACATTCAATTTTATATATCTCTCGGGAAATGGAAGCAATGTTCGTTCGGCGGTTCCCTTTTTTAACGAACTTGCCAATCAAGTTGATGTAAATATTTTTACCTTTAACTACCGTGGTTATGGATTAAGTGATGGAGAACCTTCTATTGAAGGAATTTTAAACGATGGAAATATTGCCCTCGATTATTATAACAAAAATTTAAATAATAACCTGCCTACTATTTTGATGGGTTATTCCATGGGTGGTTATGTAGCTTTAAACGTTATGGATAAGGAATTTATCGATCAAATCATTATCATGTCATCTTTTACTTCGCTCGAAGAGTTAGAAGATTATTTGATTAAAGAAGCATTACCCTGGATTATACGGCCATTTCTAAAACTTGATATCGATGAGAAAATTTATAGCCTCAACAATAAGCCACTGGCTCAGAAAGTTAAAAAACCAGTACTGGTTATTCATGGAGATGCTGATGATTTTATTCCACCTTCAATGGGAAAAACTCTTTATAATTTAATGCCCTCAGAATCAAAAAAATTTGTATCCATTGACGATGCTGACCATCGAATGGTACTTAAAGATAAAGAAAAAATGAAAGCTGTAATACGCGAAATTATAAAGTTTACCGAATAAAATGAGTTTATTACGTTAGATTAAACCGTTTTATATTTGTATAATAATTAAGTTTATAAACAAAATGTTTTTTATCTCTTTGGTGGTTCAAACTCCTCCTCCAGCATCGAAGATGGAAAATTAAACCTCTCCAGGATCGATTCATCATTCAGCTCCTTCGACAATCCTTTAATAAAATTTTGAGGGACATCAAAAATATCAAGGATAATGAGTCCGTCTAACGCATTATTAAATTGAGGATCAATATTAAATTCAATAATTTTTGAATTCAACTGAAGGTATTTCTTTAATAAGATTGGAAATTTAAAATTGGATTCAATATCCTGAATTAATTGGTCAATTTTAACTACATCGCCTTGTTCTTCCTCTAAAAATATTTTCCGATCAACAATTTTATCCGGTTTTACCACAAATTTTTTACGCGGTTTAATATATTTCGCTAGCTCCTCATCATAATGATATGTTTTGATAAACTCAACAATCAATGATTTAGAAAACTTAGAAAAATCATTACTTATACTAACTGGCCCAATAAGATATCGATAATCAGTATTTTTTAATAAAAAGAATAATAAACCTTTCCAAAGTAAAAACAGCGGCAATGGTTTGCGTTGGTACTCTTTAATAATAAACGACCGTCCTAGTTCAATTGATTCGTTTAAAAAAGGTAAAAATTTCTTCCGGATTTTAAATAACGAATGAATATAAAATCCGGGTAACCCATATTGAGCAATAATATCTTTTCCTTTTCCTATCCGATAAGCACCTACAATTTTATTTTCATTATCATCCCAAACAACCAGCTGGTTGTAATAGAAATCATATTCATCAATATCCAGGCTGCGGTTCGTTCCCTCTCCCACTTCGCGAAATGTTAACTCTCTTAAACGTCCTATTTCATGAATACTAAGTGGCATTTCAGTTGAAGGGGCACAAAAAATCTTAAAATTACGATTTTCGAATAACAGGTAGTTTTCAATTAATGATTTTACCTCTTTGGTTAAATCACCTTGGTTAACCGGTTTGGCGAGAGGTTCAATTTTTTTTATTTTGGGATAAAAAGAGGGACGATAAAATTTTTTCACTTCAATGGAAGTTCCAAGAGCATATGTTCTGGCTCGGATATAACGGCCAAAATGTGCAATATCCGAAAACTCATTTTGGTCCTTTACCGAAATAGGATTTCCTATTCTGATTTTTATAGCTTTATTCTTTTTATTAAAAAGCTCTGAAGGTAATTTTGCTGTTCGCAGTAAAGGATGAATTTGTCCCAGCATGTGAAAAACCCGACTGTTTGTTCCATGAAAATATACAGGAATAACAGGTACTTGCGCTTTTTTAATAAATTTTAAAATAGAGGGTTGCCATTCTCTGTCCTGAATAACAAAAGAGTCAGGTTGATAAGATGAAACTTCACCCGCAGGGAAGATACCTAAACAATGGCCTTGCTCTAAATGAAACATTGCATTTTTAAGTCCGGTAAAACTTGATTTTACTTTTTTATGTGTTTCAAATGGATTTACCGGAAAAATGACATCTTTTAACGGGTCAATTTTTTGTAGTAAGAAATTAGCCATAGCTTTAAAATCAGGTCGTATCTCGCCCAAAATTTTTAGCAGGATAATAGCATCCACTCCACCAAAAGGATGATTGGCAATAACAATAAAAGGCTTATTTTCAGGAATACGTTTTAAGTCATCCTCACTAACCTCATAAATTATCCCTAAATGCTCTATAACTGAGTTAACAAATTCAATTCCTTCTTTATCTTTTGTTTGGGTATAAACCTTATTTACCCTGTTAAATTTTAAAACCTGCATTAACAATTTGGCCACAACCTCTCCGCCAAACTTGTCGAGGTGTATTACTTTGGAAATATCTTTTGATGTTACAAGCTGCATTCTTAGTTAGATTTGTTTAGACAAAAATAATATATATTAGTCAACATCGGTTAAAAAAATGAAAAGCAATTTATTTAACCAGATTTTCTACCAGAAAATTACATATAATAATACAAGAATAACTAATAAAATATAGCTGGCAATATTAAATCTTTTCCCGGTAATAAAAGTGGATGTTTCAAGCGAAATTGCTTTTTTGTCGTCATCGCCTTTACCTGTTGTTAAGGATACCATTATAATTATCACCATGGTTATGATTAAGGTATACATCATCTGATCCAGAAAAGGTAATTCATATCCGGCAAAATTGGAAATTTTAGATTGAAAGACAGCTATTTGCTCAGCATCTAAATTTGCTGAATCAATTTTTTTCGTTAACGATTTTATGGCAATGGAAGGTATTTTAAATGCAAAAGCAACAGGTATAGATGCAAGAACACCTGTTATCGCTCCTTTAGTAGAAGTTTTTTTCCAAAATAAACCTAATAAAAATACAGCTAATATTCCCGGACTCACCAACCCGGTATATTCCTGTATATATTGAAACATCTGGGGTATTGGCCCAAGTATTGGCGCAACCAGGCAAGCCAGAATTAATGCTGATAAAACAGTAATTCTACCGGACCATACTAACTCTTTATTTTTAGCATTCTTAGAAATATACGGTTTATAAATATCCATCGTAAAGATGGTTGCCGTAGAGTTAAGCATTGAGGCCAATGAAGAAACAATTGCGGCTCCCAATGCAGCCACTACCAGACCTTTTAAACCAACCGGAATAAAAGTGCTTATTAACCAAGGATATGCATTATCATTATCGGGCATTCCATTGGCCTTAGTTAATGTATTTTGCACTCCATCTACAATATAAGTTCCTTCCGGTTGCATATAATACACATAAGCTACAATTCCCGGAATTACTACAATCAATGGAATAATCAGTTTTAAAAAAGCGGCAAAAACTATTCCGCGTTGCGCTTCGCGTAATGATTTTGCGGCCAGGGTTCGCTGAATAATATATTGATTAAATCCCCAATAATATAAGTTAGCAACCCATAAACCACCAATTAAGACGGCTATTCCAGGCAAATTAAGAAATTCAGGGTTGTCTTTTTTAAGTATCATATGAAATTTATCGCCTGCAACATCGTAAATATGAGCCAGTCCGTTAAAAACACCTCCTTCAATGGTAACATTATGTAAAGCAATAATCGTAGTTATTAATCCTCCAACCATCAATAATAGTACTTGAATAACATCTGTCCAGGCTACGGCAGATAATCCTCCCCATACCGAATATGCAGCAGCAAAAAAAGCTAATCCTAAAATAAACCAGATAATGTTTTGAGCCTCACCATTCCCAATGATTGTATTTAAGGCTTTTGCACCCAAATAAAGAACTGATGTAAGGTTTACGAATATAAAAAGGGCAATCCAGAAAATTGCCAGAATAGTTTTTAGGTTGGTATTGAACCGTTTTTCAATAAACTCGGGAATAGTATATAATCCTTGCTTTATAAAGATGGGTAAAAAGAATTTTCCTACAATGATTAAGGTTAAAGCTGCCATCCACTCATAAGAAGCTATAGCCAAACCTATGGCAAAACCGGAACCCGACATTCCAATAAACTGTTCGGCTGAAATATTAGCAGCAATTAAAGATGCCCCAATAGCCCACCATGGCAATGATTTGCCGGCTAAAAAGTAATCCTCGGTGGTTTTTTCTTTACCTTCTTTTGTTCTGGAAACCCATAAACCTAAAGAAATAATGATGATTGCATAAAGGACAAAAATTCCGTAATCAATGGGAGAAAAACCAGCATTCATACCGAGTGAATTATAGTTAATAATTAATGATATTTCAATCCATCTGCTCACATTAGATATTTAATAAATATTTATCCCCTTATTGAGCAGTTAAAAAAATATGTTGTAGATAAAGATAATTAAATTGAATTAAACATTAAAGAAAAAAATCATAAAATAACCAATTCAATATACCTAAAAATGAGGTTTTTATAAAAAAAACACCCATAACTTATTTAATTTAAAGTTTTACCATAGAATATTGTAAAAAGATAATCCTTAGCCTGCATCATTCATGAATTTCATAAATGATGTAGCTGACGTAGGAAAAATCAAAGGTTTACTTTAGTTAAACCTTTGATTTTCCACAGTCAGGGTTAACCTGTACTATTCATAAATATTAGAAAATATAATATTTATGAATACGTCAGGTTAGAATGGCTGCTTTTTAATAAAAAAAACAAGTAGAAATGACTAAATTTACCCTGTTAAAAGCAATCATATGGAAAAAATACAGCTGACAAAAAAATTTTCAATTTCACGGCTCATTCATGGGCACTGGAGGTTATTAGACTGGAATTTATCCGACAAAGCGTTGTTACAATTTACACAGCAGCTAACAGAGCTTGGAATTACAACTTTTGACCATGCAGATATCTATGGAAACTATGCTTGTGAGAAAAAATTTGGAGATGCTTTGCGATTAAACAGAAAGCTAAGAAAAGATATTCAACTCATTACCAAGTGTGGGATTCAATTAATTTCGGATAAATATCCTCAAAGGAAGATTAAATACTATGATTACAGCTATGATCATATTGTATCATCAGTAAATACATCTTTAAAAAACTTTAATACGGATTATATTGATCTTTTTTTATTGCACAGGCCTTCACCATTTTTTGATCCTGAAGAAGTTGCCAAAGCTTTTACCGATTTAAAAAACAGTGGTAAGGTTTTATATTTTGGAGTTTCAAATTTTACTCCAGCGCAGTTTAAAATGCTAAATTCATTTTTGAACGGGCAACTGATTACCAATCAAATTGAAATATCTCCATATTGCCTGGAACATTTTGAAAATGGGAATATTGATTTTCTTCAATATCAACAGGTCAAGCCCCTGGCATGGTCGCCAACTGCAGGAGGAAAGTTATTAAATCCTGACAGCAAAAAAGAACAACGAATTTATGATCAATTACAACAAGTTGCCCATGAATTAGAGGTTGACAGCATAGACAAAATCATTTACAGCTGGTTAATCAAACATCCGGCGAAGATTATTCCCATCATAGGTTCCGGGAAAATAGAAAGAATAAAAAACGCTATAGAGGCGTTTTCCATTGATATGAATTTAGAACAGTGGTATAAAATTTATACTGCATCTACCGGAGAAGAAGTTCCTTAGATTTTTTTGTTCCATGAAATCAAGTTCTCCTGGCATCCAGGTCACGTTGCATTTCTTCGCAGGTGTTTTTATCGATATCATAAAAAAACAAGAAAATTGCACAAGCCATATATAATAACCCGGGAATTACAGAAATCATTAGCTTAATACCTGTAATAGCATAGGATGTTTGTTCAACATTAGGCACAAATTTAAACAGTACCAGTAACCATCCCGCAAGAGCTCCTCCTATTCCCCACCCGGCTTTTTGTGCAAAAGTTGCCGCTGAAAAAACAAGGCCTGTAGCCCTTCTTCCGTTTTTCCATTCGGAATAATCTGCGGTATCGGCAAGCATGGTCCAAAGTAAAGGAACTGCCGGAGCATAAGCCATTTTGGCTAAAATGTTTAAAATATAAATTGATACAATATCTTTTTCGTTTGGTAGAAATAATAAGATGAAAAATAAACCTGAGATTAAGGAACTGGCAATAAAAGTTGTCTTCTTGCCAAACTTTTTAGCCAGGTGTTTAGAAAAAGGGATGGCGGCTATTAAAGCAATCGTACCGGTAACATTAAAAAGCTGCACACTTTCTGCTTTCCCCAAATAATATTTAAAATAATAGGCAATGGAAAGATTCTGTATGGCAAACATGACAAATGAGATAATCCCTACAAAAAAGAGAATGACCCATGGCCTGTTTTTAAAAAGATTTCTAAAGTCTTTTTTCAATGATCTCGTTTGTTCTTTGGGTGGTGGTATTCTTTCTTTCGTTGATTTAAAAGTGATCATAAAAAGGATAAAACTAATCACTGAAAAAAGGATCAATGTAATTTGATATCCTTTGGCATCATTTCCATTACCAAAATATTTGGCCAAAGTAAGTGCTGTACCGGAAACAATAAGCTGTCCGGTAAAAGCAAAAACAAAACGATAGGAGTTTAATCCGGCCCGTTCATACGAATCGCCCGTCATTACCGCGCTTAATGATGAGTATGGTAAGTTAATAGCCGTAAAAACAGTCATTAACAAAAAATAGGTTGTTCCGGCCCAGATAATTTTCCCGGTCATATCAAAATCAGGTGTAGTAAAAGTTAATACAGCAAGTATGCTATAAGGCAATGCCATCCATAAAATATAAGGCCTGAATTTTCCCCATCGTGTTTTGGTTCTGTCTGCAATAATACCCATAATAGGATCGCTTATCATGTCCCATAACCTGGCAATGAGCATGATGGTTCCGGCAGCTGCTGCTGAAATACCAAAAGTATCCGTATAAAAGATGAGTATCCAGAAACCTACCATATCCCATACAAAATGGGATGCGGTATCGCCTAATCCATAACCTACTTTTTCTTTAAAAGAGAGTTTTGTAGCTATCTTGCTCATGTTTTTATTTATCTTCAGTTAAAAATGAATATTGCTTCTCCATTACTTTTTTAGGTTTGCGGTCAACGGTGAATAATCCCCAATGTTTTTCGGCTCCCATCATATTATTGGGATCACCTTTCCAATCTTCATCAAAGGCTTCAAAGAAGAAAGTGGTAATATTCATATCAGATGCCCAGTTCATCAACTCTTCATAATATTGTTTTTGTTTCTCTTGGCTAGCCCTGTTCCCAAATTCTGATGCTATCGTAGCCCACCCTGCTTCGCTTATTACTAATTGAGCATCCGGAAAGGCATTTTGAACTTCTAATACATTTTCAATGGTAAAGGCCATTCCTTCGTCAATATCCTTTCTTTCCCACAAAGGATAGGTATGAATAGAGATAAAATCAACGACCTCCGCCAATTTTTTGCCATGATCAGCCCACCATTTATAATTTTCAGCAACGCTAACGGGCTGCTCTATGGATTTTTTTACTTTCTCAACATATGAAATCATGGTATCCGGAGATACTTTATGATCATTCCAATCGACTAATGCCTCGTTTCCCACATTTACTGCAACAATTATATCCTTATATTTATTTGCCAGTTCTATTCCTTTGTTTATTTCTTTGCTATTCAGTCCTTTGTTCATTTGTAATATTTCGTCAGGAATTGGTTCTGTTAACCATTCGCAGGTTTTATGTGTACTCAGTTCGGCTCGCAACCAAATACCCAACATCACTTTAATATTCAATCCGTTCTCTTTAATGACCTGTAAAACCATTTCGGAGTTTTTACCACTGTCATAAACACGAATTAAATTAAAGTTAGAATTGTGAGCAAGGATAGTAAGGTCTTCCAATACCTCATCGTAACCTGGATTGATTGCCCCGTCACCCCGATCCGGATGCTGGCCGCTTCTATACCCTGAATAGCAAATTGCTTTGGATTGATTATACAATAAATCACTTTTACTTTGCTTTAAATTGGTTTGATTCGATTCTTCTTTTCGTTGGCAGCTAATAATTCCAATAAGAAGAAGTAAAATGAATAGAAATTTTAAGCCTTTCATCGTTTGTTTATTTTTTAATTCGTTTGTGCTTTCAGGTTTGTTTTTAACACATCAATTTGTTTAATATCCCCTGAACGCCGGAATATTTGTTTACTTAAATCGTTTGTCAGAATATTTCCCGAGATTGTTATTTGCTCATTGTTAGTAAAGGTTATAATAATATCTTCCTCTTTTGAATCCGTGTAAATAATTGGAACCTGACAGAATGTTAATGCCAGTTGTTTTTGATCCAAAGAAATGGTACGCTCAACACCATCAATAGTATAAAATTTAAAATCAGTGCTTTTGGACAATATTTCATGATGGTTTACCAGTGATAGGTCAAAGTGTATTTCTCCTTCTTTTATTCTTATGCCCATTTCGCCTAAACGAGAAATGATATCTTCTTTTACCTGTCCGGTTAAACCTGGTTGTTTAACCCCTGCATGAGCCGGAGTATGAGAATATGCATCTGTAGGAAAAGCTCCATATGCTTCAGGCGATTTGTATAAACCTATACCTGCCTTTATTTCGTAATAATGATCTTTAAGTTGATTAATCACATCCTGACCTGCATTTTCGTCAACTGCCCTAAAATAACTTTCCTGAGTTGCTAATAAAAGTTTCGACACCATATGCCAGTAAATTGACCCTAACCCTTCGTACCCGAAGAATGTGCCCGATCTTCCTGTAAATGACTGATGATCGAACATTTCTTCATAAATATCGAGTATTTTTTCTTTTTCTTTTTTCGTTAACGCAGAATATTCTTGCTCATTTAAATTTTCTAAAGCATTATAAAGTAGATCAGCGTTTCTAAAATCACTGTTAAAATGAAAAGTTCCTGTTTTGTCCATTTTTATTATCGACGAATCATTTTTTTGAATGAATTGTTTTAATAAACCCGATTCCTCTATTTTTTCTGCAGGAATATTATTTTTTTCTGTAAATCGTGGTAATTCTCTATCAGGATATAACATATAGCTGTATTGATCAGGTCTGAACATTTTACTCTTTTTCAAAGCCTTTAATACAGCCAGGCTTTCTTTAGAAGATAAAAAACCTGAACTTAAAATAGCAACCTGGCCTTCAAGCATTTCATACAAATGGCGGACTTTTATTTTATCCTCTTTAAAAGAAATTAAATTATAAGCATGATACAAGCCATCATTTCTTTTGTTAACCTTTATTGAATGATCAACATATTTTAAAGACAAAGCGGTAAATTCTGCTAATTCAGCAATATTAATATTCCTTTTTTTACCATTAAAAGATTTAGCATAAATTTTGGTTCTGTATTTTTCGTGAGCACTCCCTAATAAATCAGTAACTTTTTTACGATCAGTATCGGAGAATCCTCTATTTAAAAGAGAAGAATTCTTTTTAAATATGCTAAAAATATTTTCATAAAGATTAACAACTTCAATTGATACCGGTATATTATCAATCAGCAAACCATCTAATTTATTATCCAAAAATTTTAAAAACCTTCGGATATAATATAAAGTAACCATGGATGTACCATTGCCTACCAATGCATTGTTGGCGTCATTCCATTCGGGTCTTTGAGTGTTTAACCAAATACCCGCTTCGGGAACGAAGTTGCTTAATTTAGATAACAAGGTGACCAAAATTTTCTCTAACAAATTTACCTTATAAGCCTTACCAACTTCCTTGTTTTTCAACAATTTAGCATCAGCTCCCACATGTTCTTCCATAGCCATTATTAAATCATTTAGCTCATCATCAAATACGATAGTATTTTTAGGATTTTTTACAATTTCATTGTAAGGCTTAATGCGATAAGGCACATTGGCGTAAGTATAAATTTCTTTACCCAAAAGCTCATCCAGTTTCCCGGGGTGATAGTTATCAGAATGTTCTAAAAGTTTCAGCAAATAAATTATTTGATGATCTCCCCAGTAACCAATGTATGCCCAGGGATTCAGAGGGTCAGGGCATTCCCAGTCTATTCCATCGCGCATGATCCTGTAAGGGTTATACCCATCAATGGTAGAGGCATTTACAAATTTACAGATAATACCTTCAATAAATTCGGGAAATGATAAACATAATGCTTCCCAATTTTGAAAAATATCACGCCAGTTGCCTTCGTAATGATATTTTAGTGAGCCATCTTCATTTTTTGTTTCAATAGAAAAAACGTTCCACGGCCTGCTGGGATCACCATGTCTACGACTAAAAGCAAGGGGCAGATATTCATAAACGATTCTTACTAAATCAGTATTACGCGTTTCTTCGGCTACAGCAATTAAATCTAAATAATTCATTTGGTAAGGCAACTGGCTCAGCCATTCAGCAAGATCATTAGCCAGTAGTTTATTAATTTTCAGCAGATATTTTTTAAAATCGTTTAAATCAATGAAGTAATTGTGGGTAAAAACGCCTCCACGCATTACATTATAAATGGTATTGGAATAATGCCTGGCATAACAAAGAGGAGTATTTGTAATTTGTAAACCATCGGCACTTGAAGCAATCTTTTTTAATAATTCAGTTCCTTCGTTAATATCAGAATCAACCAATTGATCAATATTTTTATTTCTCGCAACGAAATGATTCAGGTTAGCCAAATCAGCACTATCCTGATTAATTTCAGCAATGATCATCCACTTTTTTGATTCATTTTGATTCAATTCTATTTGCGTATTTACAAAATAGGCTCCTCGACTGGCTCTTATATCATGTTCTGTTTTTACAGAATGCCCGTTTTTAAAAGCCTCAACCTGATTGGAAGAAATTAAAACCTGCATATTTTTAAGCCCTGTACTCCAAACCGTGGTGGCATATAGCGACTCGCTAGGTTCTGCCCTGTCAACAGGAATTGCACTTAAAGTAAATAAACCTATTCCGGTAGCTGGTATTAACTCGTTTTTTTTATAAGCATCGAGCAGATTACTTAGTTCAATTTGGAATTTATAATCAATACCCGAAGGTAAAATATTTTGTATTCCATCCAGAAGTTGAATATTTAAAGATTGGTCACTGGTATTAAGCAATTTAGATTTTTTAACAAATCCAAATTTTTCGCTGGTACACCAACAGTACTGAAAGGTGACTTCCAAGTCATGATTTATTTCTTCGAAAACTATTTTATCTCCAAAAAAACTTTTGTAAAGATTTCTTTTAATGGAATAATTGATTTTAGACTCTGGTGTAAATGGCTCCCACAAAAATTGTTTATTATCCTTTTCAATGATAAAACAGGAACGATTTCCTGTTAAGCCCTTATAATCATGAATTTTATCAACGGTATAATATGGAAATAAGGCATTATCTCTATTTTTTCGGCCTGCCGTTAAAGAACCTGTACTGGAAATAAACAACCAGTGATCGGATGAACTGATTAAACTAATAAAAAAATCGGGCATCTGATCATAGTTACTTATTCTGTAGTACTGCTCACCTTCTATTTGAACAAATTCACCATTAACTTCTCTCTTTTCCGAACTATATAATGTTTTTCCAATATACGTTTTTTGATTACTCATATTCTTAAATTTTTCTTTCTAAATTTCACCCCTTAATTTACATAGAAAGGAATATTTGCAGTAGCCGTTTTGTTATGGCTATCAATAACATAAACAAATAATCGATAAGCTCCTTTTGCTTTAGGTGCTGTAATTTTTACTTTACTGGTATTCTCGTTTTGAATTAACCCATCAATACTTTCAGGCCTGCCTTCATAATCTCCGCCAACACCCAAATCATTGCTCTCGTATAAAATTTCCCATTTATACTCTATTGGCTCATCTTCATAATTCTGATAAAAAACTTCTGCCGGATATGTTTCAGCTGGTTCTAACTTTATATTATCGAATGCAGACAAACCATTTAATCGTAAAGAATCTAATTGAGGAGCCCTGTTTTCAGGCCATTTATCTTTCCACAGAAAATGCATTGCATCAATGGTTTCTGTTGGATATCCTTCTTCAGTAAACAGACCATACCATGTTGGCGTACGTTCCTGTTTTTGTCCCCAATAAAACACATAGGATCCCAAACATCTTAATGAGTCAGATTCTATAGCAACTCTGTATCGATGAATGTAAGATTCGGCCTTCTCTTTACTGGTTTGTTCTATAGGTGCCCCCCATGCTTTGCTGGCAACCTCCCAGTGTCCGGTAGCTCCCCATTCTGAAACAACATAAGGTCCGTCATAGCCACTTTCGCGGATTCTTTGCTGCAAATTAGGCAAATCACCATACATTTGAATACTTAAAAAATCTAAATCAGGACAACGTTTGGCAATCTCAAGAACATCATACTCCTTTATTCCGGCAAGCATTGTAGTTGTCGGGTGATTAGGATCAACCTCTTTAATCATCTTAGCAATGTCGTTTACCGCATCCCATACTTTTGGATTCTTGTAATTCAGGTTTAGCTCATTACCAATACCCCAGACAAGAAGAGCTGGGTGATCTTTATATTTTAACACCTCTTTTTTAATATATTCAAACTGCTTTTTTACGGCTGCCGAATCATTATAATCAAATCCCTTTCGTTCTTTTTGAACATCCAGTCCTAAGGTAACGGTTAAGTTATAATAATGGGCAGTATCCATAAATTGAGCCGCGGTATAATTTTCTGTTTCCGTACTCCAGGTTCTACAAGAGTTTGCACCATTTTCAGACAGCTTCCTTATTTTATCCATAGTAGTACCGGCACCCATTATGAAATAAGGGTCACCGTTTTTTAATAATTGAAAATGATTATCTACTTCAGTTAATTCAACTTTCAAAGGCTCTGTTTTCATTTGAGACCCATTATCCTGATTGTTTTTACAAGATAAAGTACTAATGAGCAACAGCAATATAATTGTTTTTAATGGGTTCATTTTTATTCGTTTTTTATCAATATAATTTCTAACTCTTCGAGTGATTTTCCTTTGGTTTCGGGCAAGTATTTTTTTAATATAATCAAACCGATTAATCCAAAAGCACCATAAATAAAAAAGGTATTAGCATTACCCAGATTGGCCAACTCCCATGGAAAAACCAATTGTACCAAAAAGCTAAATGCTGAATTAATGGTACCGGCAAAAGATATGGCAATTCCACGCAGCCGGTTTGGGAATAGTTCAGAGAATAATACCCACATGACAGGTCCCAATGAACATGCAAAGGATGCTACAAATCCTATAATTCCAAACAAAACCAACATTGGATTAATCTGAATTGCCCGGGTAATCAGCACTCTTTCCTGCTCTTCATTTAATTCATTGCCAAAAACTCTTCTCAATTCATTTCTTAACGCAAGGTCGCTCTCAAATTGTCTATTCTCCAGCAGATGCAACTTTTCGTATCTTAAATCTTTACTTAACTGATTTATCGTTGCTTCATCGAAATGGTAAGTGGCAGTTTTAAAAGAAAAACCAATTAATAGCATAGAGATAATAATCCCGGATAAACCAATCATCAGTAAAGGTTTTCGTCCTACCCTGTCAATAAACCAAATAGCCACAATGGTAAAAACAAGATTTGTTACACCAACTAATATAGCCTGAGAAAAAGAAGCGTCAAGCCCTACGCCTGATTGTTCAAAAATCATGGGAGCATAAAAAAATACTGCATTTATTCCTGTAATTTGCTGTGTAATAGCAATAACAATCCCGATAATCAAAACCAGTTTCATAGATGGTTTAAACAACTCTCTAATATGCGCTTTATCTTTCTTGGAGTCATTATGGATGTTTTCTTTTATGGCTTTAAATTCACTTAATGCAATGGTTTCGCCACTTGCCTTTTTCATGATAGCAAACGCTTTCTTTTCAAAACCTTTTAATGCTAACCAACGTGGGCTTTTAGGCACTAAAAATAAGAGTGAAAAATAAAGAGCAGCAGGTATTGCTTCCAATCCAAGCATGTATCTCCATGGATGTTTATCAACCTGTAACGTTTCTATCCACGTAGCATCTGAATTACTAAGTTTAAGTATAATAAAATTGGTAAAGAAAGCCACTGAAATTCCAATAACAATATTTAACTGGTTGAAAGAGACTAGCCGGCCTCTCATTTTTGGTGGAGAAATTTCAGCAATATACATGGGTGCAATAATTAAAGATGCACCAACACCAATTCCTCCTATCATACGGGCTATAATAAAATATACAAAATCGGTAGCTAAAGCTGAAGTAATTGCTGAAAAAGCATAAAATAAAGCAGCTAGCGTCAGTACTTTTTTTCTGCCAATTTTATCGCTTATTGGCCCTGCAATTAACATGGTAATGGTTGCAACGAGTGTCAAACAAGCAACAGCCCATCCAAGCTGTATTTTTGTTAATTCAAAATAGGGTTCAATAAACCGGACAACACCAGAAATTACGGAAGCATCAAAACCCATTAAAAAGCCACCAAGAGCAACAATTAGCGCAACACGAACAATATATGATTTATTCATTGATAACAATTTTAATTATTTATTTTAACTCAAAACCTGACATTAAGGATGCCTTAGAACTATTTCCTATCCACACTTGAAATTCTCCCGGTTCAATGATCCATTTTTCGCCATCGTGAAATTCAAGGTCTTTGGGTTTTAGAATAAATTCTATGATTTTCTCTTCGCCCGGATTCAATTTTATTCTTTTAAATCGTTTAAGCTCTTTTACCGGTCGTACGATCCGTCCAACCAAATCACGAATATAAAGTTGAGCAACATCTTCGGCCTGACAACCTCCTGTATTCTTAATTTTTGCTGTAATTACAAGAGAATCATTCATTGAAATTACTTTTTTTGACAGTTCTATATCAGAATATTTAAAATCGGCATAGGATAACCCAAAACCAAATTCAAACAAAGGTTCAAAGCCATAATCCAAATAATGATTGGTATTTCCTAAGGAGGTTTGCCATGCTTTAACGGGAATATCATACATTCTTACCCACGATTCATCGTCAGCCGGATGTCCGGTATTATTATGATTATAGTAAATCGGTATTTGCCCTTCTGTGCGGGGAAATGTTATGGGCAGTTTCCCTGATGGAGATTCAATTCCAAACAACAAATCCACATATCCCGGTCCACCCATGGTTCCCGGATGCCATCCATATAAAAGGGCATCTACTTTTTCGAGGTAAGGTTCAATCATATGTATTACACCCGTCATCATAACCAATACGGTAGGTTTATTTAGTTTGCTGATTTCTTCAATTAACTGATTTTGATATCCCGGAAGCGTCAACTCTGCGCGGCTATGCGCTTCGCCGGTTAATATCGATTCATCCCCCATAAAAAGAATTACCGCATCGGAATTTCTTGCAGCCTGAATGGCTTCAGGAAATCCTTCTCTATTTCTTGTCCGGCTTATTTTTAGTCCGGGGGCATAACTTATCTTCTCTTCTCCCAAATAATTTTTTAGAGCATTTAACGGGGTTATAGAGTTTTCACTTTTTCCATCAAAAACCCAGGTGCCCATTTGTTCGTGAGGAGCATCGGCCAGAGGTCCAATTACAGCAACTTTTCCTACATCTTTTGATAAGGGCAACACCTGATTTTTATTCTGAAGGAGAACGGTACTTTGAATCACTGCTTTTTTGGCAATATCCAGTGCTTGTTCCGTTAAAAGTTCATTTTCATTATTTCCATAAGGATTTTCGAAAAGCCCCAATTTACATTTAATGCTTAAAATTCTCCTTACAGCATCGTCAATTAAAGATTCATCAATACTTCCATTTTCAACGAGTATTTTTAAATTATCTAAATAGTGCATACCGCTCATATCCATATCCACACCGGCTGTAAAAGCTTTTAATGTTGCATCGATACTATCTTTTGCATATCCATGAGTTGTTAAATTTCTAATTGATGCCCAATCGCTTACAACAAAACCCTGAAAATCCCACTCACCTTTTAAAATTTCTTTGATTGTATATTGATTTCCTGTCGTTGGAATGCCATTCAGTTCATTAAATCCTGACATTACAGAAGCAACATTTTCTTCAACAGCAACTTTAAAAGGCCGTAAATAAACATTTCTTAATTCAGCTTCCGGAATTAGTGTTGTATTATAGTCGCGCCCTCCAATAGCTGCTCCATAACCTACATAATGTTTTGCGGTAGCTGCAATATTTTTGGTATTTGAAAGATCATCCCCTTGAAATCCCTGAATATACGCCTTCGTCATTTCTTCGGTTAAATATGGGTCTTCGCCACAACTTTCAACCATTCTCCCCCATCGCGGGTCACGCGAAATATCCATCATAGGGGCAAATGTCCAATTAATACCTTCGGATCTTGCTTCTTTGGCTGCAATAGCTGTGCACTCTTTTACCAGCTCAGGGTTAAATGTGGCCGCTAAACCTATATTTACAGGAAATATTGTGCGATATCCGTGAATTACATCACGACCTACCAGTAAAGGAATACCCAACCTGCTCTCTTCAACCGAAATTCTTTGCATCTCCTTAATTAACTCAGGTGAATAACCATTTAAAACCGAGCCTACTTTTCCTTCTTTTAATAAATTGTAGAAGTAAGGATCAACTGGGATAGTATCAACAAAATTCATGAGTTGATTCAACTGCCCTATTTTCTCGTCCAGTGTCATTTCTTCAATCAGCTCATCAACTTTATTTTGTTCATTACTACCCGAACTACATGATAATGAAATCATAACAACAATCGTTAAAATAAATGGTAAGATATATTTCATTTTGCTATTATCATTTTAAATTATTGATAAGGGGATGCTGTTTTTATTATGCTATTTAATTGATAATTTAGCATTTAATTATTGTGCTTCCTGATATACACGAACATAATCAATTTCCAGTTTTTGTGGAAAAATAGAGTTGTCAATACCCTGAGCTCCACCCCAGTTACCACCTACAGCTACATTAAGTATAAAAAAATGAGGTTGGTCAAATGGCCAGTTCTCGGTTGTTTTCATGGTAGGATTATAAATATGCGTAACATTCTCTATATTATCTGTATAAAAAACCAATTTCTTTTCTGTCCAAAAAAGGCCATACACATGAAACTCTTCTTCGCAGGTTTCTAAAGTTTTGCTGCTTCCATCACCATTTCCACCATAACCAGAGGGAGTATGCACCGTTGAATGTACAACATCGGGTTCATAACCCACATATTCCATGATATCCATTTCGCCACAAGCAGGCCATCCAACCGATCTGAAGTTACTACCTAACATCCAAATGGCCGGCCATATTCCGGTTCCGGAGGGTAACTTGGCCCGTATCTCTATCCGGCCATATTGAAACTCCTTTTTTCCTAATGAAACTATTCGAGAAGAGGTATAAGAACCTACTTCTGTATCATCATCTACCTTGCGTGCTGTTATGATTAATTTACCATCAACAATTTCGGCATTATCCCCATTGGTATAATTCTGTAATTCGTTATTACCCCAACCTGAAGCACCTGTTTCAAATGTCCAGTGATCTGTATTTATTTCTGATCCATCAAACTCATCAGACCAGTTTAAAACCAGTTTGTCAAAATAATCAGGATCATCACGTGTAATATTAACTGTCTTCTTAAAATTGTGAGTATTACCATCTTTTATTACCTGCAACTCGATCTCATAGTCTCCTGCAAAAGGAAAATAAGCTTTAAATTCAGATTCATTTTCAACTTCCCTGCTACGATAGAGCCATTTAAACGAGTCATATTCGCCAATCGTTGTATTTGTTAAAAGAACATTATTTGGATTATCACTATCTACCTCAGCAGTAAAAGAGACTAAAAAATCGGTTTTCGAAATGCTTATTGTTTTATTAACGGTATTAGTAAAACGTGCATCATTCAATATTTTGAGCGAAACTTCATAATCACCCTCTACAGGATAATAAATATTATAAGTTTTATTCTTATCAGTAGTTGTATCTGTTTCTTCATTGCCAAAATCCCAAATCATTGATAAATATTCACTTTCTGATTCATTCCTGAATTGCACATGATTTTCATCGATATATTCATAACTAAAATCGGCCTTAAAGCCATTATCTAAATCATTTTCATCACAAAAAGAAAACGTAAATAAAAAAAATATTATCACTATTCTCATTGCATACCTCGCAGTTATTTTTAACATCGACTGTATTTTTTTATGTTCAATGTCCATATTCAGTATAAATTTTATAAGAAATATTTTAATTGTGCCAATTAAAGAGTTTTCCACAATTACTTATCATTTATAAAAACTACTTAATCGGCACAAAAAAATTTATATGAGTAATTTTTTAAATGGTTTAAAGATTAAATCATTGGTAAAAGAAAACACAAAAATACACATCATCGAAAGTAAATAATCTTTCATAGCTTTAATTATTACCTAACAATTAAAATGATGGATATCAAATTAATATCCATCATTTTGTGTTAATGTATAATTTGAGTTAACAATTTCGTCCTGTGGTATTGGAAATACTTCATTTTTACCTTGAACAAAACCACGATTAGCAAGAACAGAAGGAGCATCACCCCATCTTACCAGATCAAAAAACCTAAAACCTTCCATAGCTAACTCCAGGCGTCGCTCCTTCTTGATATCTTGCATTGTAACTCCAGTGATGGGGTCTAATTCTCCTGTTCTTTCTCTTACTTGATTAAAATAAAAATCAGGGTCACCTTCTCCACTTCCAACTAAGGCTTCTGCCATCATAAGCAGAACATCAGCATAGCGAATAACTCTCTCATTGGTTTCATAATTCCATTCAGGACCAACTGTAGATGTAATATGGCTCCAGGGTGCACGTTTTTTACTAAACCATCCTGTATATCCTTCTTTTTGTTCCCATGATGATGCACCAATGGATGTTAAAAATGCCTCGCCGTAAGCAGTTCCTTCTTTTCTTATATTATCTCCTTCTGAATCATAGAGAGCAATAAGGTCTTCCGAAACCATATCAAAACCCCAACCGGCATTTAAAGTATCTGTTGAAATGCCTCTAGGCCCATTCATTTGAACATCAATATTACCTCCATTTACTCGTCCATTACCCCAATCGCCACCACGGTCAATATTTGCATATTCAATTTCGAAAATAGACTCTACACCGTGTTCATATTCATAGCGCCAAATATTATCATACACAGGTTCTAACTCATAAAAAGAATTTATTACATCCTGGAATTGGCCAGCAGCCAATTTGTAATACTCGGTTGCACTAAGTTCAAAGTTGTAACGCTGGTGATAATATGGTGAGGCCATATATAAATAAGCTCTTCCAAGCAAAGATTGAGCTGCACCTTTTGAAGCTCTGTATTTTTCGGATGGGTTGGCTTCAAGATCAGGTATAGCTTCTTGCAAATCAGAAACAATTTGTTCGTATACCTTTGCTGCATCAGCTCTTTCTTGATTAAATTCATCGGATCCTAATTGTTTTGTAATTAGCGGAACATCTCCAAAAAACTTAACTAATTCCAAATAATAGTAAGCCCGAAGGAATTTAGCTTCAGCTATATAGGCTTTCGATTTTTGCGATGCTTCTGGATCGGCATTCAAAATAACTACATTGGTACGATATACCCCATAATAATTACGGCGCCACAATTGAAGAACTGCTGAATTTGTAGGTAGCATGGTAAAATTTGAAACTGCGTGATATTCAGGCCTGTCATTAGGGCCTCCACCTACTACTTCAGAATCATCTGAAGGAAAGTTTGCCAGAAAATAATACGAAGACCACCCTGAAAAATATTTGGGTTGCAACATAGAGTAAGCTGCAATTAATCCCTGGTATATATCTTCTTCGGTTTGATAAAAGTTGTTTTCCATTTTTTCACCTATGGGTTCCATTTCTAGCCAATCGGAACAGCCATGAGAGAAAAAAACAAGTACAAGTAATATATATTTAATTGATTTCATTGTATAATGTTTTTAGATATTTATATTGACATATTAATTCCACAAGATATGACTCTTGATCTTGGATATAATCCTCTGTCGATTCCAATACTGGTTTTATCATTACCAAAATTTGAATTTCCAACTTCCGGATCTGCGCCAGGATAATTGGTAAATACAAATAGATTTCGGCCAGATACATAAATCCGTAATCTTTCTATGCTAAGTTTATTTAGCATAGAACCTTTAAGAGAATATCCCAGTTCAAGGTTTTGTATACGTAAATAACTTCCATCAAAAACAAACATGCTATTATGCGAGAAGTTATTATTGATATCATTTACAGTATATCGAGGGAATTCACCAGATTGATCTTCAGGTGTCCAGGCATCTTCATATAAAAAATACGGCTTATTGTTTTCATTAAGATCTGTTCTGTAAGCACCGTAATATACTTCATTACCTAAAGCTCCCTGTAAAAATATGGTTAAATCGAACCCTTTGTAATTCAAGTTTGTATTAAATCCAAATATCCAATCCGGATGCGGACTACCGATCATTGTTTTATCATCTTCGTTAATCTTACCATCACCATTAACATCTACAAACTTAACATCACCAGGGATTGCTTTTGGCTGAATTGGATCACCCTCAGCATTAATGTATGAATTAATTTCATCAAATGAATCAAAAATTCCATCATCCTGGAAACCATAAAAATACCAAACAGGATAACCATCTTCAGCTCTGGTAAGTGCTCCGGAAGTACCCAAATTTGCACCTAATAGTGGAGAAGCTAAGTTTGTTACTTCATTTTTATTATATGCTGCATTGGCACTAATATTATAATTTATATCGGCAATATCACCTTTGAAACTTAGCTCAAGTTCGATACCCTGATTTGTAATATCTCCTGAATTTGCATTGGGCTTATTATTACCAACATATTCTGGTATAGAAGCAAATGTTATTAATCCAATGGTTTTCTTTTTATAGTAATCTGCTGAAAAAGCTAACCGGTCGTTAAAAAACCTGGCATCAACTCCCACATTGGTTTGTTCAGATGTTTCCCAAATAAGGTCGGGATTACTTAACGCTGTTGGTTCCGCTCCGGCAAGCCTTGTTCCTCCACTAATGTAATAACTTGCTGGTGCATTGGTTGCAATCGTTGAAACATATTCAAAATTTCCAAGGGATTGTATAGATCCGTTTTGGCCCCAACTTAAACGCAATTTTAAAAAGCTTACAGGAGAATAATTCCAAAACTCTTCATTGGTTAGAACCCACCCTAAGGAAATTGAGGGGAAATATTGCGTTCTGTTTGCTGCACTTAATTTAGAAGAAGCATCTGATCGTAATGTAAAATTAAGCATGTAACGACTATCATAATTATATTGAGCTCGTCCAAAATATGATAGTAGCCTATTACCTCCAGCCCTGGTTCCGGAAACTGCAGATTTTGTCGAATCACTTAATACAGCATCAAATACAGCAAAATCCCATGATTCTTCTTGTAAACCTTCACCTAATCCGCCAAAATAGTAATATTGAAATTCTCGTAGCGTATTACCTGCCAGCAATGTTAAGTCATGAGCTCCAAATTGTTTTGAATAAGTGAGCACATTTTCCCATTGCCAGGTGAACCACCTTTGGGTTACTTGGTTTACACTACTTAAATAATTATAATTTACAGAGTGATAGTAATATTCAGGTGTCCAGTAATTATTATTCCCATAGGCCAGATCAATATCATAAGTCGATTTAAACGTAAAACCTTCATATGGTTTTATTGTTAAATTAACGCCTCCCAAAAATTTATCTGTATACCAATTATTATGGGTGTTATCTATTTGGGCAACCGGATTCACAATTTCGTTCTGTACATATTTAGACATACCATAATATCCATCTTCGCCGGCACTTAATGAAGAATTATCAATATCATCGAAATTACCATATATCTGTTCTTTATATATCTCCGGAAATTGACTGGTATCGCTATAATACACAGGTGTTATTGGATCAATATTCATCGCATTGGATATAACGCCTCCAAATTCATTGTTCTCACCTATTGATTTTCTCTCAAAATGAGTATATGAAAGTTTACCTCCAACTGTCAACCATTCTTTAGCTTCATGGTCGGCATTTAGTCTGGCTGTATATCGATCGAAAGTTGATTTGGATCCTCCCACGATACCTTCCTGAGATAAATATGATCCGGATAGGAATACTGATGTTTTCTCATTACCACCAGTTATTGAAATATTGTGCTCTTGCATTGGTGCAGGGCTAAATATTTCGCCCAACCAATCGGTACCGGCACCCAAAGTGTCCGGATCAAATGGATAAGATCCTGCTGGTTGACTCCGGCTATCTCTTTCGTGCATTAATCCCTCTTTGTAATAGGTGGCATACTGCTCAGCATTTAAAACTTTATTTATATTTTGTACTTCCTGTATCCCGTAGTTTGCACTATAATTAATTGTAGACTTGCCTTTATCACCAGATTTAGTAGTAACAAGAACAATTCCATTACCTGCCTCCGCACCATAAATAGCTGCAGATGCTGCATCTTTTAAAATTTCGATTGATTCAATATCATCAGGGTTCAAATATTCAATTCCTCCGGTTCTCATACCGTCGACCACAAACAAAGGATTGGAATTTCTGTTTGTACCTGTACCTCTAATTCGCATTGTTATACCTCCACCCGGTGAACCTGATTCCTGTATAATATTTACCCCGGCAGTTTTTCCTTGTAATGCTTGTTCAAGCCGTGGCTGATTTTTTTCCAAATCTTCAGAGCTTACCTTTGAAATTGATCCGGTTACTAAACTTTTCTTCTGAACACCGTAACCTATCACTACAACTTCTTCAATATCTGTAGAAGTTGGTTCCAATTCAACGTTAATAGTTGTTTGTCCGTTAACTGGAATTTCTTGAGCCTCCATACCTACATAAGAAAAAAGTAGGACAGCATCTTCGGATACTTCAAGTTGATAATAACCATCAATATTTGTAGAAGTACCATTTGTAGTTCCTTTTACTAAAACTGATGCACCAGGCAAGGTTTCACCGAAAGCATTGGTAACAACACCTTCAACCGAAACTTTTTGAGCAAAAGCTTGGAAAGAAACAATTAGAACAATTAAAAGGAATAAAATTTTTTTCATATAGCTTTAAATCTAGTTAGTAAATTTGACCATCATGTTAAATTTGCATTAAATTTATATTAGCACAATTTTATATATAAAAACATACAAAGTCAATTATAAAATTACTTCAATAATACATCAATAACACATCAATAATACATCATAAAATTGTTAAATATTTATTATTCATAATATTATTGAATATACAATATTACACAACCTACTACATCAAGTTGTTTTTAACAAATTTTTAAGATATTAAACTCAATCATTTGAATAGAAAAAAACATTAAAGATTCATCATAAAATCAATTAAGTTTTCGTTTTGAGGCATGTTCAGTTTTTTGTGCAGCCTATATCGACTGATTTCGACACCACGAATTGAAATGTTAAGTAATGGTGCAATTTCCTTTGTTGATAGGTTCATTCTTAAATAAGCACAAAGCTTAATATCATTTGGAGTTAAATTTGGATATTTTTCTCTTATTCTTTTTGTGAAGTTTTCGTAAACCTGGTCAAAATGCAGTTCAAATTTTTCCCAGTCTTCTTTCTGACTTGTATTACGTTCAATATTCTTAATAAGTTTTTGCAGATATTTCTGTGCATCGGGGTTTACTTTTTGCGAAATATGTTTCAGCTGTTCTTTCAAGTCGTATAAAGCTTCATTTTTTTGAGTAACCTGCATTGCATAACCAGCAAGCTCTTTTGTTTTTAGCTATACCTCCGCTTTATTTTTTTCGTTCTCTATTCTTAGTTTTTCGTTCCGCAGCTTGTCAATTTCCTGTTGTGCAGATAGCACTTCATTTTCATGATTTATCTTTTGCTGATGTAATTCTTTTTTTTGTTTTAACTTAAGAAGCTTCTTTTATTTATCAATTCTTTTTCTTATTGTTTTTACATAACTGTCCACTTAAAATAAGTTGAGTGACAGTTGGTTATAAAAAGGTTCTTTGACATCATTGTAATTCACATTTATAAATAGCTCTTTTACAGGTGTTTTATCTAATAAGGAAATGCCTAAAACCTGTAGAATTTCGTAAGTTGACCGATTAATTTCAAGAGTTGTTCCAATAATAGCAACTAAACAATAAGCTATTATCGCTGAATATATTTGGATTCTTACAGCATTTTCTGATGTGCCCCAAAATGCCTTTATTTTCAGGTGTTGTTTTATCCACTTGAAAAATAATTCGACTTGCCATCTTTGTTTGTAGAGAAAAGCAATCTGTTCAGCTGAGAGTTCCATATTATTGTTTAGGAAAATGAAAGTCCGATCAGTTTCCTTATCATAAAATCGAACCTTTCTGATTTTTTCTGGGTATTCTTTGGATACATAAAAACCTGTTAGTTTTCCTATTTGATCGCTTTTGACTCCAGAAGTTTTATCATATTTTCTTGAGTACATTCGATTAAATTTTAGATTCCTTTTTGCTCTAACTACGAAAAAAGCTGATAGCTGATTGATCTTATAAAGTCTTGTGTAATCAACGTAGCCTCTATCAAATATGTAATATGCTCCGATTTCATATATAAGAAAATCCATTGCATTGACATCATGAATTGAGGCTGGTGAAATGTGAATAAATGCTGGAATTTGCGTATTAATATCAAACAAAGTATTCAGCTTTATTCCACCCTTGTTTTTTCTAAATTTCGCCCACCAAAAAACACTAAGGCACAAGTCAATTGTTGAAGAATCAAATGCATAAATTTGTTCTTTTATTTCAAAGTCATCATTTGATCTTGCTTTTCTAGCAATCGCTATTAAGTGATATGCAAACTCTTCGAATATCTTGCTATTTCGATTTTGATTAGCTTTTGCAAGGTTACTAAGCGTAATATTTTTGCCAAAACCAAGATGATATGATTTGTTACTATGTGCATTAATTGCAACAATCAAATCTCGCAAGCTATCTCGATTTGTAAGTTGGCCAAAAACCATACAAAGCAATTGATTCCAACAAGTAAAGTGCTTGACATATTTGTTGCCATCATATTTAGTAACAAACTTATCAAAAATTCGCTGTGGCAAAAAATCAACTATTTGAGCAAAAACGTATTTACCTTGATTCATGTTAGTCTGTTTTTTATGACCAACATAATCATTTCAAATCGTCACCATGTAAAAAATCTTGCTAATTGTGAATTGTCAAGGATTTCAAAGAACGTATATTAATTTTTAGTAGACATTAATGTAATTACATGATTTTTTAAAGTGGCACTATTTGACCGAAACGGGTGGCATGGTCACACCGAAATAACCAAATATCATATTCTTGCTGAAATTGCAGTTCTTGATAGGTTCCTGAGACATTTGTTTCTAAGGCTTCATCCGCATCAGCCATTAGGAAATTATATTTAACCGTGTTTTCGGCTGAAACTTATATTGTATATGTTTTTGGATTATCAATGTCTGCTTGTATCTCAACGATGAGCTTATTCGACGGGTCAGAATCTGCTATTTCAGCATTGCTAGAGGATAATGCCAGAAACAGCAACAGCAGATGTGTGATTTTTTTACCATGATAATAATGGGATAAAATTCTGGATAAAAATAATGAAAATAGGGAGCCCTGCGTTACAGAAACTCCCTATATTCATTAACCAAGTAAACCTTTAATGACGCAAGATTTACTACTAAATATTAATAAAAATAAATGTTATCAACAAAGATTGTTGGAGTTACTTCAGAACCATCTTCAAACTTAAGCTGGTGAATAGCTGTTAAATCAGGTGAAGTATACTCTGAAAGATCAATGTCAAAGCTTTTCCAAGCACCTGCTTCAGTGGTAACTGTAACAGCATTCTCTGCACCGCCGCCGATAAGTGATACGAAGATATCAGTCGCAGCTGTACAATAAATATCTAAATGAACCTTTGTCTTTCCAGAAACGTTTTGAGCATTATCATCAAAGGCAATTCCCTGGTAGTCTAAACCACCCATCTTTAGAATCATTTCACTTTGAACTTCTACTTCTTCTGTCACAGTTCCCTGACCCCAAGCAGGATCAAGATTAACGCCATCAATGTCTGTGTAAGCATCACTATAAATAGATATAACGTTTGCTTCATCCTCAGTAGGATCTGGTGCAAGTTCCGTAGGATTTAAGCTAATACTTACAGTCTTTGTAGCTTCTTTAGTATCACCAGAAGCATTTGTACCTGTTAAGACAACCTCATATGTACCTTCTTCAGCGTAGGTATGCGTCGGATTTTCATCAGTAGATGTACTACCATCTCCAAAGTCCCAGCTATAGGAAACTGCATCTGCAGATGTATTTGTAAACGTTACTGTATAATCTTCAACTGCAACATCAAAACTTACCCTGAATGAAACCACATCAGGTTGATTTGCCCAATCGTGATAACTTACATAATTGTATTGCCAGTAATTGCCTTCAGCAGGAGTTACACCAACATACATTGTATCACATACATCTCCTTCCGCAATCGTTACATCGTATGTTACCGAACTTTGAGGAGTAATAACATAACCACTTTCAGTAATTTTAACAATACCCATCCAGGCACCTGTGCCGTTTAAAGCTAATGTACCAGCAGAAGGATCATAGGTAAAGTCATGTGTTCCTCCTAAAAATGGTGTTATATCATCTCCATCTTTGTTAACTGTCCAGTTGGCTTTTGGAACACAAGTTTCAAAATTAGCATTATCCGAAGCAAATAAATCACTTTCACCCCACATATAACCACCATCATCAAATACAACAGTACCATCATCGTTGAATGTCCATGACTGATTAAACATACAAGGACGTGCACCATTATTTTCTAAATAATAATATTCCCAATAATTAGGATATGCCGGACCAATACCTCCTACAGTACCTTCACGTACTAACATCCATTTTTTGGAAGTCCCTCCAGTTAAGAGTGCTTGAGCATTTTCGATAATTGTAATGTCTTTACTAACATCATCTGTTACCCCGTCTGTATTGGTTACGGTAAGTTTTACGGTATAAGTACCTTCCACTGCAAACAGGTGTGTTGGATTTTCTTCGGCAGATATTTCATCATCACCAAATTCCCAAGCATAAGAAGTTGCATTTTGTGAGTAGTTTGTAAACGCTACCTCAAAAGGGTTACTTTCACTAATTTCGTACTGATAGCTTGCAATAGGATCTTCTACTACTACATCATCATCCTTGTCACATGACGTAAATGTAAACATAGAGATTACAGCTCCCACAAAAAATGTTTGTGCTAAAATTCTAAATCTTTTAGTTTTCATAGTTTATTTTTTAATTTAGAGTGGGTTCTAAAATTAAATTTTTAATATTGATTCAAAAAAATCGCAGAACCCATTTAGCGATTTCTAAAATCATGTTTAATTTTTTACAATTTCACCTTGTTGTTAATCCTGTTAATAAAATTTAAAATGATGTTATATTTGCATTAAATTTATGTTAATACAATTCTAACCATAAAAACATATAAAGTCAACTATACAATTACTTCAATAATACATCAACACCACATCAATAATACATCATGAAATTGTTAAATATTTATTTTTCAATACATTATTAAATATTCAGCATTATACAATCCACTACATCTAGCAATTTTCATTTATTTTTTAAGATAGAAAGTTCAATTATTATGACAAAATTCTTACAAATTCATCATAAAATCAATTAAGTTATCGTCTTTAGACAGGTTTAATTTTTTTCGCAATCGGTACCTGCTAACTTCAACTCCTCTAATAGAAATATTAAGTAATGGAGCTATTTCTTTGGTGGTTAAATTCATTCTTAAATATGCACAAAGTTTTATATCATTGGGAGTTAAATGTGAATATTTTTCTCTGATTCTTTTAGTAAAATCCTCGTATACCTGGTCAAAATAACCTTCAAACTTTTCCCAATCTTCATTCTGGTTAGTATTTCTTTCTATATTTTTAATCAATTTTTGCAGGTATTTCTGAGCATCAGGGTTTACCTTATTCGAAATATGTTTTAGTTGTTCCTTGATGTCATAAAGTGATTCATTTTTTTGTGTAATCTGCATCGCATGACTGGCTAATTCTTTGGTTTTTAATTCTACTTCTGCCCTGTTTTTTTCATTTTCAATGCGTAACTTTTCATTACGCAATTTATCTATCTCCTGCTGAGCAGAAAGGACCTCATTTTCATGATTTATCTTTTGCTGATGTAATTCTTTTTTTTGTTTTAAATGCAATAGCCTTTTCTCTCGATCGATTCTTTTACGGATTATTCGGATGATTATCCATGCTGATATGACTAATGTAACGAAATAAAGAACATAAGCCAGTACTGACCTGTACCATGGGGGATGAATCACAAATTTATAGGAAGATGATTTAGATTCAATATTAAACACATCCCTGGCTTTAACAATAAATTCATAATCCCCTTCACTAAGATTGGTATATTCTTTTAACGTTTTCTTCGTCCATTCAGACCAATTTTCATCATAACCTTTTAGAATATATTGGTATTCAATATCGTCTACATTTTCAAAATGAGTGGCAGAAAATTCAAATTTTAAGTCGTTTGATTTATAAGACAAAACAGGAATATTTTTTGCAGATTGCTTAGTTGTTATATGTTCAGTACTATCTACAAAAGCTCCGCCAAATAAAAGGCTGTCATTAGAGATTTCAACACTCCGGATCAATGCATAAAAAGGAATATCTATTTCTTTGGAAAAATCAACGCTATAATGAGAAAAACCTTCTTCTGTAGCAATAATAATATTATCTTCTTTGTAAGGAAACAAATGCTCAAAACTACCAATAAAATTCCCGGCAAATGATTTAAATTGCATCCGGTTAATTTTATAATTGCCGTCACTTAATTGTTTTACAAGCCCCATCTGTTCGCCTTGAATAAACCATTGTCTCTCTTTTCTATCATTAACTATTTTTCGTAAAGGACCATGATCATCAAATAGTTGATTTAACGTATTATTTGGAACAAAAGTCTGATTTTCCTCATCGAAATCATATAAACCCGTATGATTAGCAAAAATGATATCATCATTAAATTTTAGTACAACATTTCCGTAATTTGTTGATAAACCATTAGAGGCATCAAAAAAATCAACACGAACTATCTCTTCCAGATCTCTGCTTAAATTAATCCTGTAAATTCCTTTATATCCATGACTAATCCACAGGGTATAATAATCTTTACCAAGATAATATTCTATAACTCTGGATGATTCGTTAAATCCTTTAATTCTGTTTACTTCCCATTGGCCATCAGCTTGTAATTCATACTTAACCAACCCGCTATATGTTCCTTGCAATAAAACATTCTCTTTATCAGGCAATTTAAATAAAAGCCAGCCTCCTTTAATATCAGATATCAATTCAGCTTCATCTTCATTTATGATATAGGTACCGTTATTATGTCCGCAAAACAACGTGTTATTATATTCAAACAGGTCCCAAACCTGCCCTTGCGTATTCTCAACTATTTCAAATTCAAGAGTATCATGCAAAGGGTTAATGGGCTCAACCCACTTTTTGTAAAAAAGCCCTTGATTTGTCCCTAGATATAGTTTATTATTAAAAATATAAGATACATAACCGGCTCCAATTTTACTTTCATTAACAATATTTGTAAACGGGCTATTGATATTTACATAATCAATTCCATTGTCAAGCCCTAACCATAAATTATCATAATTGTCGGCATAAATACTTAGTATTGTGTTGTTTTGCAATCCTTTATCCCGGTTAACATGCTGAATGGTTGTACCATTCTCATCAAAAACAATTAATCCGTTTAATATCGTACCAATAGCAAAATAGTCTTCTTTTACTTTTGTTCCGCAAAAAATCTGATTTTCTTTAAAAAAATTATTGATGGGTAATTCCCAGGGTTTTACAGAATCGTTTTCAAGAATAAACAATCCATTGTTTTCTGTACCTATAAGCATTTTAAAATTGTTGAAAGGGAGCATGGTCCATATGTCATTGTGAAACCTTTCGCCTCCTTTAATGGGAATAAGCTTTTCGTCTTCGAGCTTTAAAAGGCCCCTATTTCTTTCCGTTATATAAAACTCATCATTCACATAAAAACTAAAGTGGAAATCTCTTTTTTGAGCAATAACTTTTATTTTATTGTTTTGATAAAGAAAAATCTCTGTAAATGATTGAAATATTATACCATTTTCTACCGGGTGAATTTTCCAGATATCTCCAAAATTTCTCAATTCACCAGGAACCATCTCAACAAGAGATACATAATCCAGCTTCCCATTTTCAGTTGCTTGTAAATATCCAAACTCATTAAAAGCACCTACATATATTTTACAATTATTATCTATCGCTAAAGACCTAACAACAGAGTTGTTGGGCATTTGTATTGATCTCCAGCTTACTCCATCAAATTCGAGCAACCCATCATTGTTTCCAAAAAATAAAACGCCTCTTTTATCCTGAACAATTGCCCAGTTTTGGGTACTTGCATTGTAATCTTTTCTGGAATAATTTTCAATATCAGGGATTCCT
>Ga0209931_1000183_pt1 | contig 36327 bp, 26 predicted proteins | sample SalPonR1_B_D1_MG_FD_185697 | JGI IMG/M metagenome (GOLD analysis project Ga0209931, IMG submission 185697) | Salt pond soil microbial communities from South San Francisco under conditions of wetland restoration - Salt Pond MetaG R1_B_D1_MG... ...
TATCATACGCAATAAATTGTTAGCAAGAATGTTCGCTGTGGTAAAAAGAGGTACTCCTTATGTGAATACAATGAAATATGCAGCATAATTAGGTGCTAATTTATTTGGTTTAACCATAGAATACGCTGATGCCATCTTTACTAAGCGGAAAGTGTATTATTTTAAATGGTCCGGCCTGTCTTTCCATTCGGCATAAAGGTGTGCAAGCTCTACAAATTGTTCGAGGGAGAGTTGCTCCGGTCGCTGATCCAGATAAGGCCAGTCTGTCAAGGCTTCGGCAGGGATGATGCTTTTCAGCGAATTTCGAATCATTTTCCGGCGTTTTCCAAAAATCGAGCGCACGACAGCTTGCAGAGCAGACAGGTCTCCGTCAAACAAAGCTTGATCTCGTCGGCGACCGTGGAGCACAGCAGAATCCACCTTAGGAGGGGGGGTGAAATTCCCCGGACTCACTCTAAACGCTATTCGGAAATCGTAATACACCTGAAGCATGACACTTAAAGTCCCGTAAGCCTTGGTTCCTTTGGGAGATACTACACGTTCAGCTACTTCCCGTTGAAACATCCCTACCGTCTCCGGAATATAATCCCGGTACTTCAACATGTGAAACAGGATCTGAGAGGAGATATTATACGGGTAATTCCCTAATAAGATAAAAGGATTGCCATCAAAGACCTGACTTAAGTCCAGGCGCAGGACATCATTAGGTATAATTTGGTCATCGGTGAGAGACAAGTCTTTGTCCGACTGTAGATAGGCGACCATATCGCGGTCGGCTTCCACCACTTTGAGTTCGATGGGGTGGCGATGGAGCGGTCGTGTGAGGGCGCCTTGCCCCGGTCCGACTTCCAAAACACGAGAGCAGGCGGCGAAATCGGGCGTATCACTAATGCGTTCTGCCAATGTGGTATTGTGTAAAAAATGTTGTCCGTATGATTTTTTTGCGCGCATCGGCATCCTTCCTTTTTTTAGCTATCTTCGTGGATAGAGCCCGAAAATACAAACAAATCAATAGATATGGCAGATCGAGTTACCTTAGCTATAAGCGTTGGCGATATCAACGGTATTGGATTAGAAGTTATTCTAAAATCCTTTCGACATCCGCAGATGCTGAAGTTATGCACCCCTGTCGTGTATGCAAGTGGAAAAGTAGTGGCGTATCACAAGAATATTCTTGAAGAAATCAACTACCCCATCCACAATTGTCAAGCTGTAGATCAGATTCGCGCCGACCATTTAAATATTGTCAATATATGGCAGGATGCTGTTAATATCGAGCTCGGAAAAGCCACCCAAACCAGCGGGCAAGCCGCTTTGGATTCATTAGATGCTGCGGTCAATGACCTCAAGGATAAGAAAGTGGATGGCTTAGTGACGGCTCCGATCAGCAAGCACGCCATGCAACTGGCTGGCTTTCCGCATGTAGGTCACACCGAATATTTAACGAAGACGGATGGGGCGTCGGGCGCTTTAATGCTCATGGTGAGCCGAGAAATGAAAATGGGATTGGTCACCGCCCACATGCCCATCAAATCTGTGCCGGATCAAATTCACAAAGAATTGATCACGAAGCGAATTGGTCAGATGGAGGATGCATTAAAGCGGGACTTTGCCATGACGCGGCCTACGATTGCTGTCATGGGCTTGAATCCCCATGCCGGAGATGGGGGATTGATTGGAAAGGAGGACGACGAATTGGTCAGACCGGCCATCATCGAAGCCAAGAAAGCAGGAAGTCTGGTCATGGGCCCCTTTTCTGCTGATGGATTTTTCGGTTCGGGTCAATATCGAAAGTTCGATGGAATATTAGCGATGTATCACGATCAGGGTCTTATTCCTTTCAAAGCGCTATCGTTTGGAGATGGAGTGAACTATTCTGCGGGTTTATCTTTTGTCAGAACGTCACCTGACCACGGTACTGCTTTTGAGATCGCCGGTAAAAATGAGGCCAATGAAGGATCTATGGTTCAAGCTATATTCCGCGCGATAGATATCGTCCGCGCCCGTCAGAAGGCGGAGTAATACCGCCCGGCTTTCTTTGTTTACCCAGGCAGAAAAATGCTTGAATTATTAGCGAAGCGCTAGTGTCATTACCACTAAATAAGTATGGAAAAGTCGCAGTAGATTTTTGTTCAGATCAAGGCGCGCCGAAGAAGTATAGCCGTAGCTATGCGACTGAGGAGCAACGATGAGCTGAGCAAAAAGATCAAGACTTGGTCTATAACGAATTTAGTGGTAATGACACTAGTCCGGCTCAAATCCGAGGATCAGGTTGAATGTACCGTACTGTCCCCAGTCTGCATTTTGCGCTGTGAGATCCGGTTTATCAAAGCCCAGACCATAATCGAAGCCAAGGAGTCCAAACATCGGTAAGAATACGCGGAGTCCCAGACCGGCGGATCGCCTCAACTCAAAGGGATTGTAATTATCGAGGCCATCCCAGGCATTGACACCCTGAACAAAACCCAGGACAAAGATAGTAGCACTGGGGTTGAGGGAAATCGGGTAGCGCATTTCCATGGTAAACTTGTTAAATACCGTTGCTGTTCCGGCCGTTCGCAGGGTAGCTCCTGCTCCCTGGTTCACTTCAAGTTGGTTGATTTCATACCCCCGACTACTAATGATATCGACGCCGGCGATGCCAATTTGCTGATTATTGAGGCCATTTCCACCTACGAGATAGCGCTCGAAGGGTGAAAGTCCCGTTCGCTGATTATAGTACCCCAGAATACCCACTTTTGCGTTGGCTCTAAACACGAGTTTGCCAATCATAGTCTGATACCAATCGAGATCTACTCTCCATTTGTGGTATTCTACCCAGCTGAAGCGATCCTGAACAGATATATCGTCATAATAGTCGTCTGGTCGGAACAAGGAGTAAGGCGGAGTCAACTTCACACTAACAGAAACTTCGGAACCCCGGGTAGGAAATATGGGCTCATTAATACTGGTTCGGGCGACTTTGAGTTCCAGGGCGACATTGTTGTAACTTCCCTGACTGACATTGACGCCATCAAACTGAAATTGATTGGGATAGTTATTCAGAAAGTAGTTTTCATAGCTCAAAGTGGCGTTGACCAGGAAGTTGTCATCTGGCCATCTCAATCGGGTTCCCACCCCGGCAAAAGCCCTTGCAATAGACAGATATCCTTGAGATTCAAAAGCGCGGTCCAGTCTATTGATGCGCGTGTAAGCTCCACCGACATTGAGAGAGGTGGGTCGTTTCCCCCCCAGCCAGGGCTCGGTAAAAGAGGCATTGTAGGACTGGAAGAATCGACCGTTGGTTTGGGCGCGAAGGGATAGGCGTTGGCCGTCGCCTACAGGAACGGGCTTCCAGGCCTCTCCATTTGAAATATTTCGCATGGAGAAGTTATTGAAGGTAACTCCGACAGTCAAGATCAAGCCACTAAAACCACCCCAGCCAGCAGATAACTCTAATTGGTCTGAGGGGCGTTCTGTGAGGTCGTACTCGATATCTACGGTATATCGCTGCGGATTGACTGGGGTATTTATTCCGAGTGCTTCCGGGTCAAAATAGCCTAAATTGGTTATTTCTCGTTGAGAGCGAATGATATCCGATCGGGAAAATTTCTTGCCGGGTAAAGTGCGCAGTTCCCGACGTATGACGTGTTCGTGTGTTCGGTCGTTTCCTGAGATCGTCACTCGCTCAATAGTGGCTTGTGGTCCTTCAAAAATACGCATTTGGATATCGATAGAGTCGTTTTCGATGGCGACCTCTACCGGATCGACGCGAAAAAAGAGGTATCCGTCATCCATGTATAGGGCGGAAACATCCCGTCCATCCATACTGAATGTCAGGCGCTCATTCAGTTTTTCCAGATCGTAAACGTCACCTTTTTCTATGCCGAGTACATTGGTGAGCACATCGTTGGAGTAGAGTGTATTTCCCTTCCATTCGATATTGCGAAAGAAATACTGGTTACCTTCAAAAATATCAATTTTGATAATGAGGTGTCCGTCCTCATTGCGCCAAATGGAGTCGCCGAGAATGCGCATATCACGATATCCCAGACTGTTGTAGTATTCGACCAGATTGTCTTTATCCTTTTCGTAGTCTTTTTTATAGAGTCTGGACTTGGCAAAAAGGCGACTTTTCTTTCGGGTATCCTTCATTTTACCCCGAAGTTTACGGGACTTGACATTTTCGTTACCCGTAAATCGAATATCTTTAATTTTTACACGATCCTTGCGATCGACTTCGATTTCCAGTTGAACGGCATCTTTGAGCACGGGGTCTGGTAAGCTGTTGATTGTCACTTCTGCATCGAGATAGCCTTTATCGTCAAAAAGGCGTTTGATACCTCGTTGGATATTATTCAGCGTATTATCGGTTACAATGCTTCCTTTCGTCAGGTATTTTTTGACGATATCGTTCATATCGTCGTGGTATTTTTTCTTTACATTTTTATAGTTGTGTCTGGCGTAGCGGGGGCGTTCCTCCACTTTGATTCGCAGAAAGGCCACTTCGCCTACTACCCGGTCTACTAAAATTTCAACATCTACAAAAAGGTTGAGGTCCCAAAGTGTGGTGATGGCGTCATTTATTTTTTGCCCCGGAATATTAATGACCTCTCCAACGCGCAGTCCGGAGACAGCTTTGAGGGCTTCTTCATCGCTATTATTAGCCCCTTCGAATTCGAGACCGCCAATTTCGAATTTTTTGGGATCAGAGTAATCAAAAGTGGGATCCTCCTGAGCCTGCACTGAAATCATGGCTGTCATAAGGAAAGAAGTCGCCAGGAAGAGTTGGATCAAAGTTTTGAACATAATATTAGACCGTCTGGTATCTGATGATGAGAGAACGAAGGCAAATGTAAGGCTGTTGCACTACATTGGCAAAAATATAATTAGGTACTTAACTGTTCGCTGATTTCCCCAAATCGTCGTTCTCGATTTTGGAAGTCCAGAATAGCAGTGTAGAAATGTTCTTTTCGAAATTCGGGCCAAAAAATGGGTGTAAAATATAGCTCTGCGTAAGCGAGTTGCCAGAGAAGGAAATTACTAATGCGACTTTCGCCACTCGTTCGTATCATGAGTTCGGGATCCGGATAGTTTTTGGTCGACAGGTATTGCTCAAATTTTTCCTCGTTGATTTCTCTCGGATCGAGCTGGTTTTCTTTGGCTGCCTGAGCGATGGACTGCGTCGCCTGGAGAATATCCCACCGTGCACTGTAATTTAAAGCTAAAATAAGGGTCATTCCCGTATTAGATGCGGTTTCAGCCATTCCATTTTCGAGAGCTTTGCGACTTTTTCCAGGGAGTTTTTCCAGGTCCCCAATGGCCTCCAGTCGAATATTGTTTTTATTCAGTGTTTTGAGTTCGGACTTAACGGTATGTACCAGTAAGCTCATGAGGGCCTGAACTTCCAGGGCGGGTCGTTTCCAGTTTTCTGTTGAAAAGGCATAAAGGGTAAGATGGGTTATACCGAGTTCGGCTGCTCCTTCGGTGACCGATCTTACGGCCTTAACTCCGTTTCTGTGACCAAAAACCCGGGGTCGGCCTTGCTGTTTGGCCCATCGTCCATTGCCGTCCATGATCACAGCTACGTGTTTGGGCACGTCCTGCGACCTTACCTTTTGTACGAGTTTTTTCAGCCGGCTATCTGAACTATCAACTGCCTTCACTGCCATGGCTTTGTTTTTCATTTTACTAGTAACGCACCGCTAAATTATAAAATAAAGGGCGAATGAGTGAGTAGATGCTGTAATTTGATGGAATGACCGAACCGTTTTTATAGGAAAGGGGGCAAGAATCCAGGAATGGAGATGGTGTGGCACTGGCGTTCAAGCTTCTTGCGTGAGGTGCCTGGAGGGGGCGACTGAAGGGAGCCGTGCGCTGGGAGCCGCAGTCCTGCGGGTCGCAGCGTACGGAACGTCCCGAGGCCGCCTCAATGGCGGCCCGAGGATGGAAGACGTGAACCCCGGAAGGGACCGACCCCCGTTCCGAGGAGCTCGAGGAGCTCTCGAGGACGGGGGGCACGCCCTAAAAACAAGAAGGAAAATTGCCTGATAAATAATTTTAGAGTCGAGCGCGAATGGGATGGGATCACGAGTGAACTTATGGAGACAAGGCATTTGTGATTTAAACCTATAATTCATATATTGAGGAAATAAAATGAAGCTATGAAGAAAAGGGATTTTTTGCGATTAAGTGGAACTGTGGCTGTGGGAACGATGATGATTCCTATGATTTCGTGTAAGACGGGCGATAAGGATTCAAATGGAGAGGCTAAAAAGGTGAGTCAGATGGAGTTTGAACTTCCGGATTTGCCCTACGGATACGCTGCATTAGCGCCGGCTATAGATGAGCAGACGATGAAAATTCATCACGGCAAACACCATGCGGGCTACGTGCGCAAACTGAATGCGGCCCTGGCAGAGAGTAAGGGCTATGAGGGAAATAGTTTAGAGGAGATACTAGCTAAAGTAGATCCTTCAGAAACAGGCATTCGAAATAATGGCGGAGGCCACTATAATCACAGTTTGTTTTGGAATATAATGAGCCCGGACGGAGGCGGTGAGCCTTCATCAGATTTGGCTGCAGCCATATCGGCAGATTTTGGATCCTTTTCTGAATTCCGATCTGCTTTTACAGCAGCGGCGGGCTTGTTTGGCTCGGGTTGGGCATGGCTGATCGTTACAAATGAGGGACAGTTGGCGGTGTGTTCTACGCCCAATCAAGATAACCCCTTAATGAAGAACGTGAGTGAAACGACGGGGCAACCGATATTAGGGCTGGATGTATGGGAGCATGCCTACTACTTGAATTATCAAAATCGCCGGTCGGACTACATCGAGCAATTTTTCAGCCTTATAGATTGGGGAACGGTCGAAAAACATTGGAAAGCTGCGAGATAGAGGGTTAGGAGCTACTTAATTTTTGGTAAAGTAATTTTCGCCTTGTGCTGCAGCTTTTTAGAAATAACCATTTTGCAAATGCTCTGATCCTGTTGCCTCTGGCGATAGGCTTGCATGTATTTTTATTTTTTGGGTCAGGAGATATTCGTTCAGAAACTGATGGCTGGTTATTTCGGCAGTTGAGTGGGGATGGACAGATTGAGCCATTGTGGAATGGTATTATTTCAGGTGTTTTCGTTTTTTTCCAGGCGGTATTTATCAATCGACTAGCTATCATTCACCGTCTGAATAACGAAATCAATATTTTACCGGGCTTTTTGTGGTTGTTTTGGAGTGCATTTCATCCCGATATGATGGGGCTTAATGGAATTCATCCCGCTTTGCTTTTTACGTTGGTGGGCATGAATGATCTGATGCGGTGTTTTAAAAAGCGCCGACGTGCTCTGAATGTGTTTAATGCAGGCTTGTTCTTTTCATTGGCCTCTTTATTTTACTTTCCATTGTTGGTGGCGATAGTTTTTGGCTTATTCATGTTATTTGTATTTCTGAGTATCCGCTTTCCTGAACCACAGCAGTATTTGGTGGGCTTGGGTGTCCCCTATTTTTTAGCCCTCAGTTATGCTTATTTTTCAGGTAGTCTGGAATCCTTTTTTTATTTGCAATGGGAGGTTCATGAAATGTGGGGCCTGTTTTCAGGGATAGAATTGGAGGATCCGCAGTGGGTTATTTTGGGGCTCAGTGTATTACTAATGATGATTTCGGTGGCGAATATTCCATTCTATCATGCTAAAAAAGAAATTTTTTCTCAACGAAAAATCAGCATGCTTTTTTACTATGTTTTGTTTTCTATAATAGGAGTGCTGTCTTTGAGTCAGTTTGATCTAACGTACTTGTTGTTGTTATTATGGCCTCTTACTATTTTCATATCGGATAGCCTATACAACCTAAAAAATCCTGTAATTTCCGAATTAGTGATTTGGTTATTTATCGGGATTAGCTTTTTCATGCAATATGAGTTCCTTTTTTAGGGAAAATCTTACCTTCGTGCTTATAATCAGACGGATATATCTATGAAATTTGGAGTGGTCGTTTTCCCGGGATCAAATTGTGATGATGACATGGTACATGTTTTGGGTCAGGTCATGGGACAGGATGTTGAAAAAATTTGGCATAAGGAGACAAACCTATCCGGTTGGTCGTCTTCAGATTGTATTGTTCTTCCGGGCGGATTCTCCTATGGAGATTATTTGCGTTCGGGGGCGATTGCAAGCCAGTCGCCTATTATATCTTCGGTAAAGACTTTTGCGGAGAATGGGGGGCGTGTTTTGGGGATTTGCAATGGGTTTCAGATCCTCTGTGAGATGGGTTTACTGCCCGGCGCGCTTGTTCGGAATAAGAATCAAAAGTTTATCAGCCGTGTGGTCCATTTGCGCGTGGAGCAAACGGATAGTTTATTGACTCGACAATGTGAAGTTGGAGATCTCATTCAAATGCCGGTTGCTCATGCTGAGGGACGGTACTTTGCTCCTCCTGCGGAAGTGGAAAAGCTAAAAAAGAACGGACAGGTGTTATTCACTTATACAGATGCTCACGGCAAGCAAACAGAAGAAGCGAATTTCAACGGTTCTGTAGATCACATCGCAGGTATTTGTAACCCTCAGGGCAATGTGATGGGAATGATGCCGCACCCGGAACGCGCTTCCGAGTCGATTTTAGGATGTGAAGAGGGTAAAATATTGTTTGACTCCTTGGTTGCTTAAGTTTGATTTGATATATGCACTATCTGCCCGGACCATTCCGTTAGTCTAAAAAATTGTTTTCTATGAATCGATTTTTCGCCCTTTTTTTCCTTGCCTCTTTAAGTGGAATACCCGGTTTACATGCTCAATTTGAGGACCCCTTAGATTTTGAATATCAAAGCGTCAAAACGGGCCCGAACACCTACGACCTTATATATGAGTTTGATATCGATCCCGGATGGAGTACCTACAGTCAATACATGAGTGATGAGGATATGGCTATGGGGCCTTTCCCGACATCCATCTCCTACACAACTCAGGGTTTGACATTTTCCAGCGATCGATCGGAAGAGTGTGGGGGTCTTAAAACCAAGTATGATCCGGTTTTTGAAATGGAACTTACCAAGTTTTTTGACCGAGCTGTATTTATTCATACGGTGGAGGTCCCCTCCGGCTTTTCAGATGCTATAAAAGGATTTGTCACTTTGATGGCATGCGATAAAACCAAGTGTTTGCCACCAACGGATTATGAATTTTCGATCGATTTATCAACTAGCCTGGAACGTCCGGATTATGATAAGAAGCGATTTTGTGAGGGGAAGGGAATGGGATCTGTCGAAGTGCCTGAGTCCCCCTCCAGCGTGGAGCAAGATGCCATTGAAGACGCCGTTACGGGCGAAGCGGACGAGTCGGAATCCATGTCATTTACGATAGATGATGGAGAAACTGAGTCCGAGTCTAATATGGGGTTTGAAGATCCTCTGGAATGGCAGTTGAAATTGGAAGAATCGGAAGGGAACTGGGTTTTTACAGCCAGCGCTGAAATACAAACCGGCTGGAAGGTATACGGCCCCCATGATCATGGTTATGATGGGCCGATCATTACCACGCTTCATTTCGACACGCTTGAGGATGTTTCTTTGACGGGAGACATCGCTATGCTTTCCGATTATAAAAAAACAGCTTTCGACCCTTTTTTTGGATTAGAATTGACGACGGTTACAGATGAGGTATCGCTGCTGCAAAAAATGGAGCTGACCGGCAACGCTCCACGGGTTATAGGCTATGCTGAATTTCAGGCCTGTGACAGCATTCAGTGTTTGCCACCAACCACAGTTCCTTTTGTGTTGGACTTTGATGCCGGCATCGCATTTAATCCGGAAAATGAGGCCCGTGATTTTACCACTAAAGGGGAGGGGACCCCTGCTTATGCCGCGCTTGATTTTACGCAAGCAAGGTCCAGCTGCTCGGATGAAATTGGTGAGGAACCTGAGGAGGATACCAGTCAAAGTTTTTTCTGGATATTCTTTGCCGGGTTTTTAGGGGGCTTTGTGGCCTTGTTGACCCCATGTGTTTTCCCAATGATCCCGCTGACCGTTAGCTTTTTCACAAAGAGCTCTAAAGACAGAGCCAGCGGCATTCGAAATGCCTTATTATATGGTTTTTCTATCATCCTCATTTATGTCACCTTAGGATTGTTAGTCACAAGTATTTTTGGAGCGGATGCCCTTAATTTGCTATCGACTAATGCCTGGTTTAATATATTCTTTTTTGTGTTATTCATCGTATTTGCCCTTTCCTTTTTCGGCTTATTTGAGATCACACTTCCCAGTTCATGGGCCAACCAGGCCGATCGTGCAGCTGATCGGGGTGGGCTTATAGGGATCTTTTTTATGGCTTTTACCTTATCGCTGGTTTCTTTTTCGTGTACGGGGCCTATTATAGGAACGCTTCTCGTGGAAACAGCCACCGGAGGTGGGGCAACGATATTTGGAGCCATACCTGCCGGCCCGTTGGTAGGTATGTTGGGGTTTTCAGTGGCATTGGCGCTTCCATTCGGATTATTTGCAGCCTTTCCCTCCTGGTTAAATTCCTTACCTCAATCGGGGAGCTGGATGAATTCTGTCAAGGTGGTTCTAGGCTTTGTTGAGGTTGCATTGGCTTTCAAGTTTTTATCCGTAGCGGACCTGACTATGGGGTGGAAATTTCTTCCCTACGAGGCTTTTGTGACGGTCTGGTTTTTATGTGCGATCGGAATTGCAGCCTACTTTTTTGGTTGGATCAAGTTTCCTCTCGATTACAGCAAACCTTCAGTCACCCGAACGCGGGCTATTTTGGGCAGTGTATTTTTGTTGGTGAGCGTCTATATCGCGAGTGGCTTTATGTATAGTGACCGGGATAAAACCTTTGTTACCCCCGCCATGCTGAGTGGGTTGGCCCCTCCGGCCGGCCATTCCTATATATTTCCCAATGAGTGCCCTTTGAATCTGGAGTGTTTCAAGGACTTTGAAAAGGGTCGAGCCTACGCCAAGAAACAGAACAAACCCATATTGCTAGACTTCACGGGTCACGGCTGCGTGAACTGTCGAAAGATGGAAGATCGGGTGTGGGGTGAAGATGAGGTGTATAAGTTGATCAATGAGGATTACGTTCTCATATCTCTGTATGTTGACGAACGGACCGCTTTGGATAGCCCGTATGTTTCTGCTTTTGACGGTAAAACCAAGCGAACCATTGGGAATAAATGGAGCGATTTTCAAAGCATTCACTTTAAGCGAAACTCTCAACCCTACTATGTTCTGATGCACCCGGATGGTACGATTTTGAACAAACCCGTAGCTTATACGCCGGATGTGAGCAAGTACAAGCAGTTTCTGCAGTGTGGACTTAATCGGTATCGGGAAGTTCTGAACTAATTTTTATTTCGAAAAGGGGATTTTTAACTCATACGTTCTGCGCGACGCATTGGGCAGGTGGCCATCGAGTAACCATGGGTTGTATATTTTGAGTTTTCTATAGCTAATCCCCTGCTCTTCGGCAAAAGCACCCAGGTTGGCAATTGTAGTGTCTACAGTCAGGGTTTTATGCACAGGTAACGCTGGATAATAATCTTCGCTTTCAATCACATAGCCGTACCTTTCAGGTTGAGACAATATTTCTTTAAGAGCTACAATCCGAAATAAGTAGCGCATAGTTTCAGAGTTTAGATTGAGTTCATAGAAATGCTCTGCACGCTGTTCTCTCAGACTTCTGGCAATACGTGTTTCTCCTCCATTGTAAGCCATGGCTGCTAATGCCCAGGTACCAAAGCGCTCTTTATAATCCTTAAGAAGCCGACAGGCTGCCCGCGTGGACTTTTCCAGATGGAAACGTTCATCAATATCTCTGTTTATCTCTAACCCGTAAGCGCGACCTGTAGCTCTCATAAATTGCCAAAACCCTTTAGCTCCAGCCGGAGAAGTGGCATTTGTTAGAGCACTTTCCGCCACAGCCAGATATTTGAAATCTGCCGGGACACCCTCTTCGCGCAAAATGGGATCAATGATGTCAAAATAGCGCTTCGAACGCTTCAAGAGCATCAATGTGCTGGAATGATAATAGGAGTTAACGGTAAGTTCCTTATCCAGGCGTTCCCTTACGTCAAAATCATCGGTGGGCAATAGTTCCCCGGCAAAGGAATAGGTTCTGAGGAGTCGGGCGGAAGTGATGCGTTGCGGAAGTTCACTAACGGTTTCTTTTTCATCTTCATTTTCGATCTTCGTAACGGGATTGGGCCCCTCCGAACTCGATAATAAAAAGATACTTCCCGCTCCTAAAAACAGGCCGACGAAAGAAAAGAGTAGATATTTCATGATTTTTTCTTTTTATAGACGGGAACCGTCGAACATGCTTCGCCAAACATAATGCTTTTGACATGAGGTCTTAATGCCGTGGTCAAGTCTAAGTAAGCAGAAAGAGGCACTTCTTTATCCGAGCAACCTTTTATGACAATGAGTCCATCCTGGTGTTTAGACCAGTCTTCTGCAGCGATCTGTTGTTTAAAATAGTATTGCAAAAACTGTTCCTTTTTCCCCTGATAGCTCTCTAAAACGTAAGGTGCGGCTTCGGAAGCAACAAGCATATATGCCCAAACCGGAATAATAGCATCCGTGGAGCAATGCAGGCATACTACCTGACCACTGTAGTCGGCCCAGTTTACCTCTTGAATTGCCGACCGGAAATCTTTTTCCTTTAGGATTAAGCCTTTAAATAAGAAGTCCTTTAGGTCGAACTCCACAATGGGAAAGTCAGGATAATACGTTTCCAAATTAATCGTCACGAGCGGACTCTTTTTGACGCGATTGATTAATGGCTTTTCAGTTGACATAGTTATTGCGATTTTGCTTGTTCTTCTATATCTTGTAAACGTCCAATCTCTTCTTCTTGTTTCTCAAAATCCTTGAGTTGAGGAAGATCCTTTATTGACTTGAGGCCGAAATAGTTCATAAATTTCTCCGAAGTACTATATAGTAAGGGGCGTCCGGGCCCATCAGAGCGACCCTGAATTTCGACCAATTCTTTTTCCAGGAGCTTTTGAATCGTATAATCACAATTTACGCCCCGGATTTGCTCAATTTCAGATTTTACGATAGGTTGTTTATAAGCAATAATCGAAAGCGTTTCCAGTGCAGCTTTAGAGAGGCGTTTTCCTTTAGAAAGGCGCAAGTAGTCCTCTATAAGTCTATGATAGGCTCCTTTGGTGAGAAACTGATACTTTCCTCCAATTTCTATGAGGTGAAAAGCATATTCTTCAGATTGGTACCTATTTTGCAACTCTTCGATTGCAGTATCGACATCCTGAGGTTGAATTTGATCAAAAATATTTTCAGTGAGGGCCTTTTTGATCTCGGACCGACTAATAGGTTCCGGAGCGGCAAAAATTAACGCTTCTACATAAGGTTGTAAGGGTGTACTCATAACATTGACTAACTTGGACTTCAAAGATAGCTAAGAAGCTGGAGAAATAGCGATAGCTACACTGACAATGATACCCATTAACAAAATAGCTACCAACCAGATGAAAATGTAGTCGAGGGGCTCCATATCTGGCGACGAATTTTCGATCTCTTTAGATTGAGCAATTTGAAAATCGTATTCAAACCCTTCGCCCTCTTGGCTTAAGGATAATTCACATAAATCTCTTTCTAAATAGAAGGAATACGATTTATTTTCCTGAACATCAAAATCAATGGTAAGGATATTATTATTGCAATAAATGATAACGTGCCCACTGTCGTCTCCATGATACAGGCCGATGTGATAAGATCGGCCGCTCGGGCCGTGGTACGTCCATTGTGTTTGCGCCATCAGATTTAGATTGCTTAAAAGATAACGAATAAAATGGACAATCGTTGATGTCATCGGCTTGCAGATTGTATTTATACTAGAAGTGATGTTTGGCCTAAAACACAAGTATAGCTGTTTTTGGATAGGAAAAGAGCCCCCCGGAAGTCACTGAAAGAGGCTTTCCTCATCAAATGGAAGGAGGATTGAGACAGAAAAAACCAGCTGCAAGCTGCACGCCTGTGGAGCAAAGGAGGGCTTGACAAATCGATTTAGGCTGGGTATGTAACGAATTTAGGGGTAATGGACACTAAAAGTTAGAGTACATCGCCTTGAGACGAGGCGAAGATTCTTTTTCTATAATGCTGTTTAGCGTTTGTTTTATTACGTCTAAGGTTTCAGCATCGATGTCCCCGGCGCTTGCGAGATCTTTTTTGATATCTGCTATAGCCTTCGTTGCTCCATATCGAGTAAACATGCCACTGTTTGCATTTCCTCCAATTGCAGCCAGAGCTTCCACGCGCTGTAAAAGATCGGAACCCCGTAACTGTGCTGTCATTTTTGAATAGGAATTGAAAAAGGGAAAGGATGTAAACCCACTTTGCTTGGGAAGAAGTTGATCCAAATAGGAAATAAATGCTGGATTCCCCGTTTTGGCATAAATGGAAGCGATTTTATTCGACAATATTTCGCTGCGGACCTTTTCCATCTCCTGGGCTTTTTGAATCCCTCCGGCTGAATCCAGACTGTACCATATTTCTAAGGCTGCGGCCATCTCAATACCTGCTTCTTGTGCTTCTATCCGATCGCGGCAGAGGGCAATTAAAACTTCCTGGCCTTTTTCATCAAGATTATTACCATTTAACTTTTGCAGGGCAGCGGCCCGTACAAGAGCATTTGGGTCTGAATTTGCTAACATTTTTAGAGTCTCTGCTTGTTTGGTCGCTGTCGCGGCATCCATTGCCATCACGGCCTCTCTGCGAACAGACCAGTGTCCATCCATAAGTCCCTCTTCGAGTAATTCCGTCTTGATATCACCACTTGAGATTTTCTTGAGTGCTTCCATTCGATACTTAAGCGTTGGAGAAAGCGCAAATTGCATGGCGTAAGCCGAGGCATCTTTGGTCATATTCACTTCCGCCATCAGAATATCCCGCGGATCAAAAATCAGCAGTGCAGGTGCTTCGGTCATTGGTACGCGGAGCGTGGATATTCTTTCATCAATAAAAAAGGGAACGCGTTCTCGCTGTCCATTTGCCGTATAAATATCAACTTCAGTAGGTAGAGTGAAAATGGCAGGTTCTTTTTCCGGGTCCTGCGTTTGTTCTGCAGTCAGGATAAGTTCACCATCAATATACTCACTTGTGATATTGAGTTGAGGGTGTCCAGCGGCATAGAACCATTGATTGAAGAACCAATTGAGGTCTTCTCCACTTACGTCTTCCATCGCCAGTCGTAAATCATGAGTTTCTACTGCGGTATAAGCATGACGTCGCAAATACAAATTCAAGCCAGCAAAGAATTTTTCGGAGCCCATATAGTCTCTCAGCATGTGTAATACCAATCCGCCTTTGTTGTACGAATGGGCATCAAACATATCCTCAGGTCGCATATATTCAAAATCGACAATCGGACGCTTATTTTGCCTGGCCTGGGCCAAGTATCCAGATATTTGATTGGCCCGATGTAAATCGGCTTCCTCTTTTCCAAACTTATACTCCTTCCAGAGATATTCAGAATAGTTGGCAAAGCCTTCATTCATGGTTAAATTTGACCAACTTTCACAGGTTACCAAATCACCAAACCAGTGGTGAAACATTTCATGGGCGACAATAAAGTCGTTATCGTTGCCTACAAGATCTAATTGGTGCTTTTGGACAAAGTCGCCGAATATAACACCTGTTGTATTTTCCATGGCTCCGGAAACAAAATCCCTGACAACCACTTGATCGTATTTTGCCCAGGGGTATTTGTAATCGAGCATTTCAGAAAAAACCGCTAGCATTTCCGGGGTGTGGTTAAATATCTGCGGTGCATCGGCTTTATAATCATGCTCTACATAATAGGCTAAGGGGATATCTTCCCATTGATCCCGCACGACCGCAAAATCACCTATAGCTAACATAAAGAGATAAGGTGCATGAGGTAATTCTTGAATCCAGTGGTCCTGTCGCATACTGTCATTGACCACCTCACTTTTGATCAATCGGCCATTTGAGAGTGTTTCATATTCGATGGGCACGGTAAGAACCATTTCCTGCGAACATCGTGCATTGGGTTGGTCTACAGTCGGGAACCAATTTGAATTATGTTCTGTTTCTCCTTGAGTCCATATCTGTGTGGGTTTATTTGGAACCTCTCCTCTGGGATTAATGAAAAACAGTCCTCTACTAGAACTAATGGCCTGACTTCCACCGGCGGGTTTCCGATTGGGAACAGCGGTATAATCGATGTAAACTTGAACAGTATCCATGCGATTGATGACTTCCGGCCATTCAATGACTAATTTCATACTATCCGAATACGAGAAGGAAAGCTCTCGACCTTGAGCGTCTTGAACTTGATGGATATCAAAGTATTGAGCATCAAGAGAAAAAGATTTGACAGGGTCAAAAATGGGCGTAAAGTCGATCCAGGCTTCACCTAATACCCGTTCTTTCTGATAGTCAAAACTCAAATCTAATTTGGTATGGATGAGGTCAATCGTCCTCTTCTGACTGGCGCGATAAACGGCCTTGGGATAATTCTCATTCGTGTTCTTCTCCACAGCCGGTTCAGAAACCACAAGAGTGTCCATTTGGCGGATTTCCATCTCAGGTTCCCGGGGCTCGGAGTTTGCCAAATTCGGCTGTGTGGTTTTACAAGCGGTCCAGAAAATAAACAAGACCAAAAATAAAGGGGTATAGGATGTTTTCATCGATGGTTAAAGTCAAGATAAGTTCAAAAATGGTTTGCCCTTCTCAGGATTTAAATGATAATCGGCATGATGAGCATGGTCAATTTCTGAGATTTGTTCTGATCTGCAGGTAAGATCAGCACGGCTCGATTGGGCGAATTGATCTGAAATACAATCTCATCTGAATCAAGTACAGAAATCATTTCAAGTAAAAAACGGGCATTAAAGGCGATTTGTATGGGCTCTCCTTTATAGAAACAAGCTAGCTGTTCTTTGGCATCATTTGAATAGTCAATGTCCCGAGCAATTAGGGTCAGACTGTCCTCATTAAGGTTCAATGAAATCTGGCGCGTAGACTCATTGGTAAAAATAGATATCCGCTTGAGTGATTGCAGAAAGTCGTTGCGGTTCACGCTTAATTCGGTGTTGTTATCCTTGGGTATGATATTTTTGTAATCGGGATAATTGGCTTCGATGAGTTTACAAGCAACCTGGGTTTCTTCAAATTGAAAAAAGGCATGTTGCGGATTAAATTGGAATGTGACCTCATCGCCGGAATCCAGAATGGAACGCACGAGATTCACCCCCTTTTTGGGTAAGATAAAATCGGCTTCGCCATGAATATTTTCATCTTCATAAATGAATTCTACTAATTTGTGGGCATCCGTAGAAGCCAGTGTTAACCGCCCCTCTTCCACAATGGTATATACGCCCATCATGGCTCGGCGGGCCTGATCGGTGGAGGTTGCAAAAACGGTTTTAGCCAGGCCTTCCAATAAAATCGAAGCAGGCAATTGAATTTTCTGGGTATGTTCCACTTGCGGCAAGCTTGGATATTCATGGATAGAGCCTGCAGCCATGTGGTACTTACCCATGGAATTGGTAACAGTTACGCGGTGGGTTTCCTCATCGTATTGAATATCTATGGGTTGTTCGGGAGTAGCTTTTAAGGTGTTTACCAATATTTTAGCGGGAACCACAAAACTAAAATCACCTTCGTGCTCCACCTCTAAGCTCGTAATTACAGAGGTTGTTAAATCAGTACCTCGAATTTCTAACTTTCCGCCTTTTACATCAAATTTGAAATCCTGAAGAATAGCCATGGTCGGATTGGCGTCGATGGCTCCATCTGCCTTCTGCAAATGGTCTAACAATAATGAGGAAGAAACTGTGAAATTCATAGGTTCGCTATTAATTATAAGCACAAATATAAGCCGAACTTACTTAAATGAGCTGCAAATTCCACATATATCTTTTCCTTCAATACGTAAGGTTTTAGAGCCCGGCAAGCCACAGCAATGGTCTGTTCGTTTCGCATCATTGAAATTTCACTGAGTATACGGAGACTTCACATATTTTTTGTATAAAATCTGGTGGAGAATACTTCCGCCCCTTTATTTGTCGGGGAATATGTGTACATTTGTTCATTCAGAGGGGGCATGGGGGAGCCCATCTTACTTTTCTTCCTTGTGAATTACAAGGGAGGGTTACTATTAAATGAAGAAGGTCGAGACGGCATGAAGCTATTTAGTTTGTTTTCACAGGAGCTGGCAATTGATTTAGGCACTGCCAACACACTGATTATTCAGAATGGAGAGGTCATTGTAGACGAACCATCTATTGTCGCCATTGATATCAAGTCCGGAGAGACCATCGCGGTCGGACACAAGGCCATGCAGATGCATGAAAAGACCCATAAAGACATTCGTACCATTCGTCCGCTCAAAGATGGAGTGATTGCTGACTTTCAAGCTGCAGAAAGCCTAATTGAAGGACTGATTAATATGGTGGGCCAGCGCAGACGCTTCTTTACACATCTGAAAATGGTAATTTGTATTCCTTCTGGGATTACTGAGGTCGAAAAGCGCGCTGTTTTTGATTCGGCCGATCATGTAGACTCCAAAGAAACCTATCTTATTCACGAACCCATGGCGGCAGCGCTCGGTATTGGTCTCGATGTGGAAAAACCAGATGGAAATATGATCATCGATATTGGAGGGGGAACCACTGAAATTGCAGTCATTTCTCATTCGGGAATTGTTTGTGATCAATCCATCCGAACGGCTGGTGATGACTTTACTGAGGATATAACGGATTACATCAAGCGGCAATACAATATGCTTATTGGCGAACGGACAGCTGAGCAAATAAAAATTCATGTAGGTGCCGCAGTAAAAGAACTGAAAAACCCTCCTGAAGATTACGCCGTGAACGGTCGTGACCTCATGACCGGCATACCGAAGCAAATCAAAATCGGCTTTAAGGAAGTCGCCGAAGCCCTGGACAAATCGATAAGTAAAATTGAAGAAGCCATTCTGAAGACGCTTGAAGAAACACCCCCCATGCTTTCCAGTGATCTCTACGATAAAGGGATGTACCTCACCGGAGGGGGCGCATTATTGCGCGGTCTCGATGAACGGATTTCTCAAAAGACCAAGTTGCCGGTTTCAATAGCGGATGACCCCTTACGCGCCGTTGTTCGCGGCACCGGCATTGCCTTAAAAAACACTCATCGGTATAGTTTTTTGATGGATCGAAAAAGTATTTAAACCTCCTCCCCATTTATGCGATCATGGGACGATTTTCTTGGCCATTTCGGTTCAGTGCTTTTGTTTCTCGCACTCCAATTGGTTTGCCTCTACCTCATCGTACAGTACAATGAACGACAGCGAACCATATTTAACCATACCGCATTACTTATAAGCTCCAGCTTCGATAGTCGATTCAGCCAGTGGAAGGCCTATTTCAATCTGGAAAACGAATCGGAGAAACTGCATGCCGAAAATGCCCGTCTGCGCACACAGGTTCGTCGCCTTCAACGGGAGCAAGTGGACTTCAAAAATACGAAGGCGAAAAAAAAACCAGATTCTTGTTTTACCTATCACCCGGCTCAGATCATTCGAAATCAGACCCGATCCCGGTACAATCATTTGATCATAAATGCAGGACATTCTGATGGGCTTTCAGAAGGCATGGCTATCGTATGTGAAAAAGGCGTCGTGGGACAAACAGACTTCTGTAGTCAGCGATTTTGTAGTGTATTGCCGCTGATTCATGTGCAGTCAGCAGTCAGTGCCACTATTCAGAGAACGGACTATTTTGGACAGTTGCGTTGGAATGGGCGCGACATTAGATACGCTCAGCTGGAAGGCATTCCCCAGCACGTGCCCGTAGCAGAGGGCGATTCTGTTCTTACCAGTGGATATTCGACCGTCTTTCCACGTGGAGAAGCTATCGGGCGTATTCATAGCGTTGAATTACCTGCAGGGAGCAACTTTTTTGACATTGAGGTCAAATTGAATGTAGATTTTGGTCGCCTCAGAAAGGTGTATTGGATTGAAAACCCCGATCGCGATGAAATTATTTCTGTGATTGAAAGCCGAAGATATGATCAGAACTAATTTAGGCCGCGTCGTTTTCTTTATCCTCATTTGGGCGTTGCAAGTCCTCCTATTTCGATATATGACCTTGGGCTGGGAAGGCACAATTTATGCTCAGGTTTTTATTTATCCCCTTTTTATATTGAGCCTACCTATTCGTATGCGGCCGGAATTTGTCATGCTACTGGGGTTTATATTAGGCTTGTGTGTTGACTTTATTTATCTGAGCCCGGGTGTGCACGCCGGTGCCTTGGTTGCTCTCGCTTTTTTTAGAAGATATTTGCTTAATTTTATTGAGCCAAGAAATGGATACGCAGTGAATGACCTGCCCGTGCTTTCCGACCAGGGCATGGGGTTTATAGCCACCTATTATGCCCTCGGCCTGATTCTGCACTGTTTTTGGTACTATGTTTTTGATATGTTTACTTTTCAGTCTTTCATCGAATTGTGGATCAAAACCATTTTTTCAGCGGGTTTTTCCTGGTTTTTCTTGCTCATTATTCAGTTTTTATTCTTTTATAGACGCTAATAGCTTTTATGAAAAACAAGAAACAAGAATGGAATGCACAAGCCATACAATGGTTCTTCCTTGTTGGAGGACTGCTGCTGGTTTATAAAACAGCTCAGCTACAACTTTTTGATCCTACCTTTCGGAAAGAGGCCAGTTCGGCGACCATCAGTAAGCAAGTTCTTCACACTTCCCGAGGTTTAATGTATGACCGCGACGGAAAGTTACTAGTCTACAACGACCCTATCTACGACATTGAAGTGACTTTTAATCAGCTCGACCCGGATATGGATACCGCTTTGTTATTCAACATTTTAGATATCAATAAAAACTTCTGGGAAGAAGCGCTGGACAAAGACTGGAGCTCCCCTCGATTTGCGCGCTATGCCCCATTCATACTCCAAACCAAGATCCATCCCGATCGATATGCCGTCTTCGCAGAGCATCAGCATAAATTTCCAGGTATTTCAGCGCAGCGACGTCATACCCGGGGATACGCAACAACCTACGGGGCCCAGGTTTTGGGTTTTATCAGCGAGATAGACCGACAGAGTCTCCAGCGGGAGCCGGAGGTCTATCAGCACGGAGATATCATCGGAAAATATGGACTGGAAAAGTTTTATGAGCGCTCACTCCGTGGCGTAAAAGGTTTGCGCTATATCCTAAAAGACAAATGGGGAAACAATATGGGGCCTTTTGATGGTGGGCGTCTCGATACGCCGGCTTTGTCCGGCCAGAACTTATTCCTCACCCTCGATATGGATCTGCAGGCCTACGCCGAAGCTTTAATGCAGGGGAAAAAGGGAAGTATCGTGGCGATTGAACCCGAAACCGGTGAAATATTATGTTTAGCCAGCTCTCCCAGCTATGACCCGCAAGTCCTGGCACTCAATCGCAATCGAGGCGACGCTTTTCGCCTGCTGGCAAAGGATACACTCAAACCATTTTTTAATCGCGCTATTAGCGCCAACTACCCCGCCGGTTCCTTGATGAAACCCATTTATGGACTGGCCGCCCAGCAGATGGGGGTCGTCAATCCACAAGATTATTATCGCTGTCAGGGCGCCTATTATTATCGAAATGCACGCTGGGGATGTCACGCAGGACCCGGAGTGCACAATATGCGCGACGCCATTCAGGTCTCCTGCAATTCCTATTTCTATGAGCTTTACCGAAAAATGGTCGACAAACACGGTGCCAGTCGTCCCGAACTTGGCCTTAATGAACTCAATAGCATTCTTCGGGAAATGGGGCTCGGGCAACCTCTCGGCATCGATCTCGATGGAGAGTCTTCCGGCTTTCTGCCCAATCCTAATTTTTACGATCGCATGTATTCCTTCCAACAGGCCGACTGGCGATCAACGTACATTATTTCCAATGGCATCGGACAGGGAGAGCTGCAACTCTCTCCCATACAAATGGCTAATTTGGCAGCCATGATGGCCAATCGGGGTATCTTTTATACACCCCATCTCGTCCGTGCCCAAAAAACGGAAAATGGCCCCCTACAGGAAATCACTCGCCCCGTTCGTCAGACCGGCCTTGACACGGCCTACTTTTCTGTCGTGCTGGAGGGGATGCAGCGCGCTGTAGACTATGGAACAGCTCGGGGCGCACGAGTGCCCAATGTCAATATTTGTGGCAAAACCGGAACTTCTGAAAACCCTCACGGTAAAGATCACTCTGTCTTTTATGCTTTTGCGCCTCGTTACAATCCCAAAATTGCCGTAGCTGTATTTGTAGAGAATGGGGGGTATGGAGGTACTTATGCAGCACCCATGGGGGGACTAATCATCGAAAAATATTTAAAGGACAGCATCGCGCCCACCCGTCAATGGTGGGAAGATCGCATGATGCAAGCTCAACTCACACCCAATTTATAATTATGCTCGTCTCAGCCATTGTAGCCACCGATCAAAACGGCCTTATCGGAGATCAAGGTCAGATTCCCTGGCACTTACCCTCAGATTTGAAATATTTTAAGCGAACCACTCTGCACCATCATCTCATCATGGGGCGCAAGACGTTTGCCTCCATCGGTCGGCCTTTGCCACGTCGTCACACCATCATCCTTACTCGCGATCCCTATTACGCCGTTTCCGGAGCCCAGGTCGCACATCATATCCCCGAAGCGCTCTCCATGGCTTATGAAGCCGGTGAAACTGAAGCCTTTATCGCTGGAGGAGGCGAAATTTACAAGCAAAGCATGGACCTCTGGGACCGTGTATATCTCACCCGCATTCAGACCGAAGCTACCGGAGACACCTATTTCCCAAAACTAGACCCCGCCCATTGGATCTGCACCTCAGATCGGGAAGGCACTGTCGATGAAAAGAATGTTCTTCCACATCGTTTTTTGATCTACGAACGTAAAAGTGGAGAATAATATCTTTTTGGGCGCCTCCCGGTTCCAGTCTGGAACCGGGACCGGGCTATGCGGGGGTTCCGTGCTCGAGATCGCCGGTAGCGATCCTCGGCACCCGCTCGCTCCGCTCACGGCCCCTACTATCCCTGGCGCGAAAATCTTTTATAGATTCGGGTAATTTTGAACTTGCTTTTCCGCAGAGTATTTTTCGGTAGAATTGGGTACAGCAGAGGGGCATTAGTACCCGCTTAACTCCCGTGTCATTGCTATTAAGTAAGTATACAAAAGTTGCTGTAGATTTTTGTTCAGATCAAGGCGAGCTTGGTCTCTAGCATTGATGAGCAAGGAAGGACTGGACAAAAAGGTCAAGACCTGGTTTGCAAGGAATTTAAGGGTATGGACACGAACATTCCACCCTTTCCACTTCACCGCTTGTATACCGTATATTGAAAGATAGAAAGAGATCTATAGAACCTGCCAGCGTGTATTCAGAATCTAAATCGCCCGGGCACTCAAAACTACTCAAAGACTTTAATGGAGATTTTTTACTGGAGCAATACCTTTTTTACAACCATTCCATTGGGGTTCAACACCTGCAAATAGTATACTCCCCTGGACAAGGCTCCTACTTTCATTTGAAACTGTGAAGAACGGATATCCTCATGATAACGGACTGGTTGCCCCTTACTATTAAATAGTCGAATAGCACTACCCGAAGGGTGAGGTTTATCCATCTGAATGGTAATTTGCGCCTGAGCCGGATTAGGGTACACTTCAAGAGATGTCGACACCTCTGGTTCTAGAACATTGGACGTTGCACCCACAATAGGTGAGGACCAAAGCCCACGGCCATATGTCCCGGCATATAGGCGCTCTTCTTTCTCATTAATTTCAAGTTCATTTATGATAACATTGGGGAGGTGATTGGTAAAAGCTACCCATTCTTCTCTAGTATTGTCAATAAAGAATACCCCATAATTCATTCCCACATACAAGCCGTCGAAATTATCATTTTGCCAACAAAGAGCTAATGCCGCAAAGTTGGGTAAATTAAAACGATAGGGAAGCCAACTCTGCCCCCCGTCGTCAGAGACATATACTTTTTGCGCTGAAGTCGTCGCAATAGCCACTTTGTTGGGATTTTGGGGGTGAATAGCAATAGAGTTTATATTGCCGCTAAACCCAGTCATACGCTCCCACTGCCCCGAGCCTGTTTCCGTCTTATACAGCTGCCGGCCGTGGGCTGCAAACATAATATCAGGCTGACTCGGTGCGATTTTTAGGTGATCGAGTTTTTCGGAAAACTCCTGCGATATTGCAGTCCAGGTCTGTCCAAAGTTTTCGGAGCGAAACACTTGCTCATATCCAATATAAATTACACTTTCGGCTATCGGATCTTGTTCGAAAGGGGTGACCCAACGCCCGGATCCATCTCCATTGGGTTTATTCATGCCGGTGTAGGATTGAGCACCATTCAAAGTGAGATAGGGCGTCCCAAATTGGGAGGTTCCACACATGATATCCGGATCATCTTTATCAATGAATGTTTCCATACCGTCTGCACCCAGCCAGTCAATCCATTCGCCCTGCGCAGTGAGTAGTGAGGTTCCATTATCCTGTGACCCGCCGGATACTAATGCAGGTTCCGTTTGAGAAATCCCGATTTTATAAAATTGACGGATGCCTAGCCCGGTACTGAGGTCCTCGTAGTAATTGGCATTGACCAGGCGCGAATTTTTTGCCTTAAAAATACCTCCGTCAGTTACAGCATACAGGACGCTATCAACGAAAAACACATCGTCAACATCTGCATGGCAATAGCCTATACCTTGATTGGAGGCGTTACCCGGCACCCAATCTGAGGAAGGAAAAAAGGATTCGCCTCCATTTAGTGAATACCAGGTGTTTATACCGGCAATATGGACCTCATTAGCATTATATGGACTGACAGTAATTCCCATATCTCTGGGCGCCTGCCCCCGGTCGTCAGCGCCTGCAGTGCTGTATCCAAAATAGTTTTTCCCGTTCTGATTGAGGGCCTTGAAGTTCTCCCCGGCATCGTTACTGCGATAAAACCCACCAAAAATACCCCCTTGAGCCTCAACAACATATACGCGTAAGGAGTCTGCTTTAGATACACCTATCATTTTGGGGCCATCGCTGAAGTTGCTTTGAGCCGGTTGCTGAAACTGGACAATTAGGGAATCGCCCGCTGTCAGTACGGAGTCCATAGACATTCCCAAATCCCGTTCCACCATGACAGCCGGAATAAAAATACCGGCCCCTGTACCCTGCATATTAATCAAACCTTCTTCATCGTTGATGACAATAACGGCAAACGCTCCCGCATTTTGAGCGGTTAACACTTTCTCTTCAAATGTGCAGGATCCGCGCCAAACTAAGGCGATCTTACCTTGGAGCTCCTCTTGGTTCAGAGGAGGTGTGCACGCTAGAGTTGTCGAGTCTCCTTCATCTCGAAATAAGACAACCTCAGCCGTAAACTCCTCAGGCTCTTCTGGCAGAGGGACATAACCTTCGGTGAAGTTATTTTCAGCGACTAAAAACTCTCCCGCTAAGTGAGAAGGCGTCAAAATTCGCATGTTTTCATTCCGGGGATCTTCATTGCCCACGGTCTCGAAGGTAAAGCCTCCATCCCTGGAAACATGGACGCCACTCCCGGATGCGTAGACGGTTTCGTAATTGCCGGGTTGAAACTCGAAATCATAGCCCGAGCCCTCGCCACTTACTGCGCGGGTCCAATTATCACCTCCATCCACAGAACGGAACAAGCCCGACCGTTGAGAGGAGGCAAAAATAGTATCCGGATGCTCGGGGTGAATTAATATTTTATTTACCAAAGAGCTGCCCACCGAACCCAGTTGAGTCCAGGTAGCTCCATAGTCGATAGACTTATAAAAGCGACCACCGCCTGAACCGAAGTAATAAATGTTTGGCTGTTGGGGATGCATGGCTACAGCATACACCTCCATATTTGAAAAATCATCTAAAAGAGGCTCCCATTTTGCGCCCTCAGTGAAGGTGTGCCACACACCACCCGTTTGAGCACCAATGACGATGTGATCTCGATCTTCAGGATTAACCGCTGCAGAGGTGATTCGGCCGAGGCCCGGGTTCCATCCCGAGGTTGCATTCCAGGCTTTGGGTCCCTGTTCCTCCCAGTAATCTCCCAGAGAGGAGCGCATCTCAGCAGTCGATAGTCGTTCCGCCTGCCAATTGTACCACTCCTGCACATATTCTTGTTCTGATACGATTATACCTTTCTCATTTTGAAGGCGTCGGGCATTGTATTCCCATCGTTTATATTGTTTAAACCCCGTACCTCTTCCCGTTCCCACAGTATCGAAGTGAGCTTGTGCTGCTTTTTGGATATCAATTAGGGCATGCCCGGACTCTTGTATCATCTGCCGGAAATCTTGCGCCTGAATGCACTCAATCGAAAAAAGAAATGCACCTAATAATATCACACGTATAATAGTAATCATAGCAAAAGTTTGATCTAATATACACAGAAATACAAAACAGTCTTTTTTCTGTAGATAGTATTGAGGGGAAAGGTCTGCTGGATTACAAAACGATTGCCAGTAGGATTACCCATATAGCCGTATGAAAAACTTATGTAGGTTTTTGTTCAGATCACGGCGACGAAGGGCTGCGCAATAGGGTAAAGAATTGGTCTGTATCGAATGTAGTGATAATGACACGATTCAGGATTTGTACGCTCTTAGGAGTTCAAATCGGGGAAAAAGTCAAAAAAAACGCCCTATCTGTGACATTCCACACTGAACTGACTGAGCCCGTGCCTTATATTTGTCATTGTAAACGAAAACAAAAAACGATTTTTAAATCAAAACACAATTCAATATGAAAGTCGAACAAATTTATACAGGGTGTATAGCTCACGCAGCATATTACATTGAAAGCAAAGGCGAGGCTGCTATTTTTGATCCATTGAGAGAGGTTCAGCCTTACATCGATAAAGCAGAAAAAGATCAGGCCAAAATCAAGTACGTTTTTGAGACGCATTTCCATGCTGATTTTGTTAGTGGTCACCTTGATTTAGCGAAAAAAACGGGAGCAGACATCGTGTTTGGACCAACAGCAAAACCCGGTTTCAAAGCGCTTGTGGCTGATGACAATCAAGAATTTAAAATCGGCGACTATACCGTAAAGGTTATTCACACGCCCGGTCACACCATGGAGTCCACGACTTACCTACTCATAGATGAGAAGGGAGAGCAACACGGTATCATTACCGGGGACACTTTGTTCATAGACGATGTCGGAAGGCCCGATTTAGCTCAGCATGTGGTGGAAGATCTGACTCAGGAAAAACTGGCCTCACATCTCTATGATTCACTTCGAAACCGAATCATGCCTTTACCTGACCATCTGATTGTCTATCCCAATCATGGTGCGGGGAGTGCTTGTGGTAAGAAGATGAGTCAGGAAACGACCGATACTCTGGGGAATCAAAAGAAGAATAATTACGCTTTGCGTCCCGATATGACTCGTGAAGAGTTTATTGAAGAGTTACTCGAAGGCCTAACTGCACCTCCCGGCTATTTCCCTAAAAATGTTGTCATGAACATCCAAGGATATGAAAGTCTGGATGACGTGATGGACAGAGCCGAGCAACCGCTTGATGCAGAAGCTTTTGAGCTGGTAGCTAACGAATCAAGAGCGCTCATACTCGACACGCGTACGGACGCCGATTTTTCTAAAGGATTTATTCCAAATAGCGTCAATATCGGCTTGGAAGGAAATTTCGCACCCTGGGTGGGAGAAATGATTCCCGATATCAAGCAAGAAATCTTGCTAGTCACCGATCCCGGAGATGAAGAGGAAGCAATCATTCGATTATCGCGAGTAGGGTACGATCATGTGATTGGCTATTTGAAGGGAGGCTTTGAGACCTGGACGAAAGCCAATAAGGAGATCGATTCTTCTGAGCGCATGCAGCCTGAAGCTTTTACGAAAGCCTTCGAAAAGGGGGAGTACCAGCTCTTTGATGTCCGCAAAAAAAGTGAATTTGATTCTCAGCATATCAAAGGCGCACACAATGTACCCCTAAATGAGATCAATCAGCACTTAGCACAATTTCCCAAGGAAAAGCCCTTTGCTTTGCATTGTGAAGGTGGCTACCGAAGTATGATTGCGGCTTCCATTTTGAAGCAACGCGGATTTGACAATTTTATAGATGTAGAAGGGGGCTTTGAAGACCTCAAGGAAACTTCTATTGAGATGACAGATTACGTTTGTCCTTCCACTTTACTCTAAGAAAGTTTTTTTCATAACTTCTTTTTTCCCTGGCTCGCTTAGCGGGTCAGGGTTTTTAAATTTTAGTTTTATGGAAAAAAAGAATGGAAAAAAAGAATGGAAAAAAAGAATGGAAAAAGAAGGTGAATTATGGTATGCTTTATTTGCGACTCTTCGAATTTTGGCTCGAGTGAACCACTCGTCGGAGAACAAATTTCCAAAGGAAAGAGGAAAGGAGAATAGCTGAAATTAGGCCCCAGTGACTTTGAATGCCGGCTTCAATATCCTTCATAAGCTCAGGATGTTGGGCGAATCCAATACACCCCAGAGCGGCAAGTGCAATACCCAAATAAACTCCCGATTTCATATTATTATTATGTTTCTAAGAGCAAATATCGCAAATTTGCTGGACAAATACAAATAACTGCATGTATTGGAGCTTCTCGTCAAAGGATATTTCCCCTGCCAATGGGGGATCGTGAAGTTTGTTGCGCAACATTTTTAGGTCTCCAAAAGCCGAGTTTTATAGCAGATTCAGGGCCAAATTTTTTGTAAATACTCAGGCTGACCGCTTGATTTCGCACAATAAATGATGTTTATCTTGAAAGGACGACATAACTCTCAGACCCTCAATTAGAAAATCAGGGCCTCTTCTCGATCTCACGGGGATCGTATATCCGTATCCCATCGCATCAAATTATCCCGTTTCAAATAAAGAGCCCGGGATCACTGCAAATCGACGCCTAAAATTTACCCCTTTACCTCTCTTTGATTGAGTAAGCTATATAGTTGCGAAGTCGGTCTACCTTACCAGCCCGGCTCCAGCACTTCCACCTTATGCCGGCCCAATTGCACCACACCGGCCTTCTCCAACTTCTTCAAAAGGCGGGAAATGACCTCGCGGGAAGTACCCAACTCATTCGCAATATCTTGATGGGTTACCTCCAGAGTAGTTTTCTTGATTTGCGAGACCTTCGTGCGCAAATAAGACAATAATCGCTCGTCCATGTTTTTGAAGGCGATGTCATCGATGGCCCGAAGCATCTCCTGAAAGCGGTTTTGATAGGTTAGGGCCACAAATTCTTTCCACTGGCTAAACAGCCGGGTCCAATCATTATGCGCCTTCAGCGGAACCGCGATTAGAGTCGTATCCTCTTCAGCCACCGCGCGAATCTCACTGGGCAAATTCGCATTACAACACGTCAGGGACAAGGCACAGGTCTCTCCGGGATTCAGATAATACAGAAAAACCTCTTTGCCGTCTGCATCAGGTCTCAAAATCTTAATGCTGCCCTTCACGATAATGGGCACTGAGTTCATATACTGCCCTGGCTGCATGAGCTCCTCTCCGGCCGGGATGTGCTGCAATTGTCCCTGCTCGGCAATCGCCTCCAATAACTTCAAATCCGCAATGGCGGGAATCATCTCCCGCAGCTCCTCTACTCGTAATATCATATATGGTTGTATTCCTTATTGAAATACGAAAATACAGAAAGATCGAGAAAGGTTCAGACTCCCGCTAAAAAAGACGCAAATTCCTGTTTTTTATTTCTTATGTGACGAATATCACAAAAGAAACCCATTGTAATCTGTATTTTAAGGGACGAAACAAACAAAGAACGAATGGCACATCATCAAATTCTCATCATTGGCGGCGGAACGGGCGGTATTATGACTGCAGCTCAATTAAAACGAAAGGACTCAAAATTAGATGTGGCCATTATCGAACCTTCCGATAAACACTATTATCAGCCTGCTTGGACCCTGGTGGGCGCGGGTACATACGACTATCAGAAAACCATTCGAGAAGAAAAGCGATACATCCCCAAAGGGGTAAAATGGATCAAAGATTGGGTCACGAGCCTGGACCCTAAAGAAAATGCGGTGGATACGGCCGAGCAGGGACGTCTGACCTACGATTATCTGATCGTCTCTCCCGGTATGGTCAATAATCTGGATGCTATCGACGGTCTCGAAGACACCCTCGGCAAAAACGGAGTTTGTAGCGTATACACCGACCCGAACTACGTTTGGGAGGTGCTCAAAAACACCCAGAAAGGGCAGGCTGTTTTCACCCAACCTGCCGGTGCCTTCAAGTGCGGTGGCGCTCCCCAAAAGATTATGTACCTTGCTGAGCACCATTTCCGCAAAAAAGGCGTTCGAAAGGACGTCAATGTTGTTTTCGCCACCCCCGGTTCTGTCATTTTCGGCGTTAAAGATTTTAAAGAAACCCTGGACAAGATTATCGAAGAGCGGGACATCTATTTCAAGCCCTTCCACAAACCCATCGCTATCGATGGCCCCAATAAAATAGCCACCTTCGAGATCACAGATGCCGAAAAAGCCGCTCTGGAGGTCATTGATACCCTGGGCGAGAAAAAAATTGAGGGGAATATCCTCACCATGCCTTTTGATATGTTACACACGGCGCCCCCCATGCGAGCACCCGATTTCGTTCGCCACTCTGAGCTGGCCTACGCCGACGGACCCATGAAAGGGTACGGAGAAGTAGATATCCACAGCCTGCAGAATAAAAACTTTGCCAATGTATTTATCATAGGTGACGCGGCCGGGCTCCCCACCGCCAAAACCGGAGCCGCCATTCGCAAGCAGGCCCCCGTAGTCGTGGAGAATATCCTCGAGCTCATGGCTCATCAAAAACTATCGGATGAGCGCTACGAAGGCTATTCAAGTTGTCCTCTTGTCACAGGCTATGGCTCCATGGTTCTCGCCGAATTCAAATATGATAATGTTCGCGACAGTGACCCCCTCATCTCTACCTTTGTAGATACCACCCAGGAACAGTACAGCATGTGGCTCTTAAAGAAATACGGCCTCCCCTACCTGTATTGGAATCACATGTTGCGCGGCCGACTATGATTGGTTTGGGATGATTTCCGGTTGTTCTGTTTAGGGACAAGGCATGTGTAGTAGGGACAAGGCTAGCCTTGTCCCTACTACACTGTTCCGACCTTGGTTTTGAAACCGCAATGCACCTAGATTGTCTTTATAGGGTGGTGATGGGATTGTTGTTTGTAATGTTATAATCCCGTGAATATGATTCGGCATTACAACATGGTTATCTAATTTTACATTTTTAATGTGATGTTTAATTTCGCTCCATAACACATCTGCGATCGCATCCAAAGGGGATAATTTCATTTTACCCGATTTGATTTCTCCAAAAAAATGTTGTCTTTCATGGGTGCATATCGTTACGAAATAAGATGCGCCCCACGAATAATCCCAATTCTTGAGACGATAAGATTTTCGATCCTCACTCCGCTTGAACGATGCCCTATTCGAAAGAATCAATTTATGATTAAATTATTTGGTACGAGACACCTCTTCTCTCATAATACCATATTATTATGTCATAAACGGACTCTACCCCTGCTTCACCATCCGATACGTCTGTCCCTGCCAGCGCAGCAAATACACGCCCGACGGCCAGGACGACACCCGAATCGTTTGCTGACGTTGGGCGGGCAGATCGGTCATCAGCTGCCCGATAGGGGACCAAATCTGAAGGCGACCCTCCGCCCGGGGTAAGATCACATTGACCTGATCGTGCGCCGGATTCGGATAAAGCTGAACCTCAAACTGGCCGGGCTCCGAGACCGAGTTGATAATTATTTCCACCTCCTGACAAACCTGCTGTTCGCCGCAGGCATTACTTACAGTCAGACAGACCTCAAAAAGGCCCGCATCCGCGTAGCTGTGGGTAGGGGACGGTTCGGTAGACGTACTGCCATCACCAAAATCCCAAAAGTAATCTGTTGCGGCTTCCGAACTATCGGAAAACGCAGCGATAGAACCATCGACTTCAACCCAGAAATCCGCTCTTAAGGTATCCGGAATCGGAATGAAAAAACTCGTATCCAATTCACATTGATTTTCATCGGAGACTCGCAAGGTGTAGCGCCCGCCGGATAAAGCAGCTACAGAATCCCCGGGCATAATTTCAGTGCTTAAGTTGCCCGTACCGCCACTTACCCGAAGGTCAATAGATCCATCTCGTGCTCCCGGGCAACTCTCACCTTGAATGTCGCTCCAACTGGCAACAATGGGATCTGGTGCAGTAATAAGAAAACTATCGATCGTAGACTGCGTTCCGCAAATATCTGTTATTTCCGCTGAGTGCCATCCTTCAGCGAACACATTTCCTCCTATGCCCATCGAGCTGGTTTGGTCGCCATTCGACCAACGAATCTGATAGGGCTCGCGCCCTCCTGCAATTTCAAATCCAATGCGTCCTTCCCCATCGGCGCAATCCGCAGCGGACACATTCGACTCAATAACCAGCGAATCGCTTGCAGGCGAAACCCGTACCGAATCCGCAATTACCCGACCGCAGGCATCTGAAACGGTAAAGGTATGCCAGCCTACGGGCAGGTCCGATCGCTGCATTGCGTTCAGACTATCTGCCCAGAGCACGCTAAATGGTCCTGTCCCTTGAGGCATTACATTCGCGCCACCGATCGCTGTATCGACACAAGATGAAAACACCTCCGAAATATTAACGGACAGTGGCAAAGCCGCTGGCACTTCGATGGAATCAATTTTCAAGCATCCGCTCGCATCAGTAATACTCACCTGATTCCATCCTGCCGCCAGAGAGTTTGCACTTGCCGTCTGCTCCCCTGAAGACCAGGTAAATTGATAAGGGACTTGCCCGCCAGTGGGAATGGCAACCGCTTGTCCATCTGAGGTGTCTGGACAAGTCACGCGCTCAACGCGATCGAAGGCCAGCTCAATCGTGTCCGGAGCAGAGAGGGTATATTCTCTTTCATAGGTACATGCCCGCTCGTCAGTAATGGTCAGCGAATAGTTGCCCGGACTCAGGTTGGTCAAATTTTCTGTGGTATCCCCGGTATTCCACTGAAAATGAACGTCTTCTATTTCGGGCTGAGTATAAACATTAATAAGTCCATTATTTACACCTGCACAGGTCGGGGACTGGGCCTCTGGTACACGGCCCAGCGTCAAGCTGACTTCCATATCCTCCATGAGGTTCAATAGGGCGTCGCCCTGAGATTGAGAAATCATAAAAACGGGAATGGTGATTTGATCCCCATCATCACCTGGTGACATTTGAATCACACCACTTTCGTCATTCATAATAATACAGGCTACGGCCCCTGCCTGTTGGGCTCGCAGGGCTTTCGTTCCAAATTGACACTCGCCACGGCGGACAAGCGCAATTTTTCCACTCATCAGGCTGTCATTTTCATAGGGACCACAGCCAAAGATGGGGTCAGCGGAACCGTCATCGGCTACTAAGGCCGGTGCTCGCCACCATTGGGTATTTGTATTGGCGCCCCAACCGCTATTGAAGGCCGAGGAAAACGTAAATTCTGTTCGCTCTGATCGCGGTTCGTGTATCCGTGCGACTACGCGATCAAAATCACCAAATGACAAGCCTACGGGGCGTTCGACTACTACATCGGTGCTCGCAAAACAGCCAGCGCTATCGATAGCAGAAATAAACACCCGTCCGCTACGGATCGGCCGGATAATGGAGTCGGTACCCCGATCTTCATCATCAACGTAAAAGGTGACGGGACCTGTGTTGCCCTCCGTGCGCATTTCAACGAAAGACAAATCAGTATCCGGGCAGGATGGGGGTACGAGGGTATCAACGGCAAGGGTAAACTCGCAATCCGATACGGGCGCAGTGATCCAGAGAGAAAAAGCCTGAGATTCATCATCCTGAAGATCATTCTTGTGATGAACCTGGACGATGTAATCTCCTACCGGCAAAATACCGGCATCAATCATCTCCACATTATCGCGAAAATTGTCTCCAGGCAGGGCTTCCGCCCCGGGGTTCTCGGGATCGAGTGTAAATGGTAAATAAACGGTGCCGGAGTCGGAGCCGGAAACGGCAAGGATTCTCACATCCAAATCATTGACCAGACGGGGCGTGCGGTCATTGAGAGTTGGAGCACTGACCTCTCCGGCCGGGTCTGTCCAGCACAGCGTCGATCGAATCGGGGTTTGCCCATCACTACTGATCGAATAATTGAAGGTATCCGAAGGGTTTAAGTTTTCTTCTATAAACGGATGGCGCAAAGGCTGTGCGAGAACTTCGGCGGCCGATTCCGTATTGATCAACCCCCACCCATAGATATAGTCCGGACCGGGATTCCCGGCATCATCGGCGGTGTGGATAGCGAGACCTTTCAAACTACTGGACAACATAAATTCCCCTTTCATTTCCCGATGAAGCTCTTGCAAAAGCAAAAGTGAACCGGCCACATTGGGGCTCGACATAGAAGTTCCGCTACTGCGTCCATAATCCGTATCGTTGGAGTTGTTGGCGGAAAGCAGTCCGGAACCATCGCCTACAACATCGGGCTTTATTCGCCCGTCGTCGGTCGGACCCCGACTGCTAAATCCCGTGATATTGACAGAGGAGGGTCCGGAATAGCCGCCATTGACATTGCGGGTGGCACCAATGGTAAGGATGTTTTTTGATGTGGAGTAAGTGGGCAAACAATCAAATCCGTTGGGATCGCCCACTCTGCGGAAATCATTCGATTCTACCCATTCTCCGTTTATTCGTGTCACATGCTCGCCACTATGACTATCATTGGCATTATTGCCGGCAGATTTGACAATCAGGTAAAAGGGGGCATCGTGGGCGATTCGATCCCAGCTTGCTGCACGCTGGTCATAATAGCCAAACTTAAAATCCTCGACACTATCAATGCTGACATCACCCCACCAGTGCCATCGATTATTGTCCTCTTCCGACCAATCGCCAAATGCCCAGCCGGCGATAGTGCCGTAGGAATGATTCGAAATCAAAAGACCTTCAGAAGCCGCCTGTGCCATTTCACTTCCATCCGAATTCCAGTCATGCGTCCAAAGTGTAGCCTTCGGAGCCATACCTTTGGCTTCCGGGTTGATCCCCGCCGCAATCATCGTTCCCGCCACATGGGTGGCGTGGTTAGAAGGTGAAAAAGGGTTGTCTCGCTGAATAGCACGGCCCTCGAATTCAACATGAGAGGTGAGAGTGCCTCCGCCATCCCATTCGCCAATGATCATATCGGCACCCATGAGATTAAACCCACTGCGGCCCCCGTCCTGAACGTGATTTGTACTGGTAGAGATGGCCGCCTGACGGTTGTAAGTCATATCGTACTGTGGCTGCCCATTGACGATCCGACGCAATTCAAAGGTGATTCCTTCTTCATTTACCAAACGGCGGGGCTCACCTGTTTTTCGAATATAGGCATCGACGGCTTCGGCCTGTTGGCGCTCTTCCATTTGCAATTCAGTAATGGTCGCATCGAGTTTTGCCTTTTGTTGAGTGGAGAGCGGCTGCTGTGCCTTCAAGGTCGCTGCGGTGCAGATGATGAGGCAGAACATAGCTATAGAAGGAAAGAAGTAGGAGTGAGACATAGTGGTGGTGTTCGTTTATTCAACTAATATACGAAAGTCAGGCTTTGACGGTTGACATATAGCTACGATTCGGACTGAGAAACCCATATCAGGCAAATAAGATATACCTTTTGATACTTACGGGTTCATTATTCCGAATATTATTCTCCAACGATTGGGTTAAACAGGGAACCTAAATGAAGTAGGTCTGATCTCGCGGAACAGTATCAAATGAGTCGATTCCAAACTCCGAAGGGTTGGTATTTTGATGCGGTGATTTTGAGCGGCGCTCTTTCATGGCCTCCGCGCTGCCACTGCTCCGAAATGGTACCACCCCGTCCGCCTCGCGGCGGCCACCCCTCTTTTGCGGGGCTCTTTTAGGGCTGTTTGTGTTCTGCCTTCGCTCGCCCCCAGCCCCTAAAGGGGAGCCACTCCCGCAAGGCTATATTCTAACGTTTTGACCAAAATCATCAATCTCTAATCCGTGTAATCCGAGTAATCCCTGCCATCTCACGCTATGGCGTGACAAGCTGTGATTCAGACCATAAAAGAAACCCATAAAAAGCCGTTCCTTTTGAAGGTCTCCGTCTCTAATTAAGGAAATCCAATAATCAGATTAATCAGTGGTTCAGACATGATGGCCGGCGCGCTGGGCCTTCCCACAATATTCCTTTACCCTTTTTGAGCGGCCAGAAAGGGTGGAAAAAGCCGCCGGGCTGGTCCTCGCTGCCGGTCGTTCTAGCGCTCGCTTCACTAAACCTCTAAAAACTCACTCGAGTGCGCTCCTTACTG
>Ga0209931_1000184_pt1 | contig 36239 bp, 30 predicted proteins | sample SalPonR1_B_D1_MG_FD_185697 | JGI IMG/M metagenome (GOLD analysis project Ga0209931, IMG submission 185697) | Salt pond soil microbial communities from South San Francisco under conditions of wetland restoration - Salt Pond MetaG R1_B_D1_MG... ...
GTCCTGCTTGAAACGAGACCATCGAAGACTCGCAACGCATATCACTGGTGATGGGTTCGATCTGCTTACCTTTTCACTTTTCTCCTTCGATTTTCAAATCTGGATACCTTGTTCTTATAATCACCGATCTGGAGGACTGGTCCCGAAAAAGGGCTGCGCCCTTTTATAATTTGCAAACGCCCAGGTTCTAATATGCTCCCTTTCTCTACATTGGCCTGCGCTCAGGGCCCACACTAACAAAATCACTGTCATTCCGCACTTGATGCGGAATCCCCAACATATGAATCCACTGAATGGACTGGGTGCCTGGAAGTATTCCTGCGAATCATGTGCGTTCCGTGCTCCATAAACAAAACAGGCTACCGCTGAAGCGCCACTGAAATATGGTACGCTGATTTTGAGGATATACAGGATTCACATTAGGATGGACTAGCGATGTGCAGCTGCCCTCGCCAGGGCTGAATAGCCGGGCGAGGGGTCCGAGCCCACTCCAGGATTTTGGAGTGGCGAAGGACCGAGTGAAGCTCCGGAATCCCGAGGATCGCTGCCAGCGATCTCGAGGATGAAGGAGGGGTCCTGAACGAGTAGCGAAACGTAGCGCCGCAGCCCGCAGGGTGTTTAAGGATATAGGATATCAATAAATGAAGTCTCGGGCTGCGGAGGCCCCGACAACCCATCATTTTCCTGATAATTAAATTGTGAGAATGAAACTCAATAGGGTATTCTGTGATCCATCTTCATCCACTCCTCAAAAAGGGAGACTCCTTCATCACGTAAGAGTTGTTTCATGGGAATACTTCGGTTTTCGGGTTCGATGTCCAGTTGACTGTAAATAAAACTATCATCGAAATCGGCTTTTGCAGCATCGCTATGATAGGCTGCAAAAAACACCGCATCCAGACGCGCCCAGTAAATGGCTCCGAGGCACATGGGGCAGGGTTCGCAACTGGTGTAAAGGGTGCATCCACTCAATTGAAAGGCTTCCAAGTTCCGGCAGGCTTCCCGAATGGCCATCACTTCGGCATGTGCTGTGGGATCCATAGAGCTGGTAACGCAATTCGAGCTCTGACCTATAATTTCGCCTTCTCTGACAACAAGGGCTCCAAAGGGCCCGCCACGACCTGAACGCATCCCTTCGCGTCCGATTTTTACGGCTTGTTTGATAAAAAACTCGTGTGAATCGACTACTTCTTTCTTATCACTCATAGTAAAATATCGTTTTTGCGAACAATGCCAAGCAAATAGTTCTCGGTATAAACAGCAAATATGGGAAGGGGCCGAGACTCAAATTTTTGAGCGACTTCATCGATGGTATCTTCGTAGTTCACCTGGTCTATTTCATTCATCACCAAATCTGAGATGCGAGCGTCCATGCGTAAACCGGTAATTTGTCCGGTATCGATGTAACCCACAGCCTGATATGACTGGTCCAGTACCACCAATTGCTCTTCGGAGTGATTGTTTTTGAGTTCTAATGCTCGCTCAATCGGATCATTTAAAAATAAGGGCTTCAGTGGCCGGGTTACTTCCAGAACTTTATGAGCGCGTGCTGCATTTAGCCGTTTCATATTGCGATACTCCAAGGCGGCCGTAACAAAAACGAATACACCTATGAAGGGTAATATATATTCACCCTGGTACAGGCCGTAAAAAATAAACCCCATGGCAATCGTCTGACCTGAGTAAGACGCAATGCGCGTAGACTGAAGAGGGGACCAGCGAAGAGATAATAGGGAGCGAAATACGCGTCCGCCATCCATGGGAAAAGCCGGGATGAGATTGAATATGACCAATCCGAGATTGATCCACATGAGGAGGGGCACTAAATTGGACAATTGAGAAAAAAGCATAGATATATCTCCTGAAGGCGTGAAGGACAATGGGGTGAGGGAAATAAGAATAGCAAGAAAAAGGGCTATGCCTACATTTACTGCTGGTCCCATTAGTGCCACCCAAAATTCAGCCCACGGCTTTTGAGGCATGCGATAGAGGCGAGCTACCCCGCCAATCGGGCTAATAATGATATCCTTCGTAGACACCCCATACTTCCGGGCTGTAAGCGCATGCCCGAGTTCATGCATTAAAACGCAAGCGAACAGCAGGGCCACGAAAAACCCAAAGCCCAGCATTCCCGACCACTCCATGGACTCTTTCCATCCAATAAAAAAAACATACAGTACCATGAGTCCAAAGGACCAGTGCACCTTAACAGGGATGGAAAAGAACCTCGCTATTTCCCAGGATTTTGACCACATATGGAAATATAACTCAAGCTGTGCTCTGATTGTTGCACTTCATTATCTGGAAAGGTCTTATTGAAGGTCCAGAATCGGGTCATAGAGGTTGCCCTTCAGGATATTTCGAGAAAGAACAATACGCTGAATTTCACTCGTTCCCTCATAGATTTGAGTGATTTTAGCGTCTCGCATCAGGCGCTCCACGTGATATTCTTTGACAAAACCATATCCACCATGAATCTGAACGGCCTCAGTTGAAGTGCGCATGGCTACTTCTGAAGCATATACTTTTGCCATACTACTGGAGTTATCAAAATTCAAGCCCCTGTCCTTCATTTGCGCAGAACGGTATACCATCAGGCGGGCTGCCTCAACTTCAGTAGCCATGTGAGCCAACTTGAAGGCAATGGCCTGGTGTTGAGCAATGGGTTTTCCGAACGTCTCCCGTTCTTTAGCATAAGCTTTTGCCAGCTCATAAGATCCGGCTGCTATTCCCAAAGCCTGAGCGGCAATGCCGATGCGTCCTCCGCTTAATACTTGCATAGCAAATTTGAAGCCGAAGCCGTCTTCACCAATTCGATTTTCTTTAGGAACCTTGACATCACTGTACATAATGGAGTGGGTATCTGAGGATCGGATACCCAATTTATCTTCTTTGCCACCAATTTCAACTCCGTCCCAATCGGTTTCGACAATAAAAGCATTGATCCCTTTATATCCCTTTTCAGGGTCAGTCTGGGCAATGACGAGATGAACTTTAGATGTTCCGCCATTTGTAATCCAGTTTTTGGTCCCGTTCAAAACATAATGGTCACCTTTATCCTCGGCTGTGGTTCGTTGGCTTGTGGCATCACTGCCTGCTTCCGGCTCGGATAAACAAAAAGCGCCTATCCATTCTCCGGTGGCCAGTCGCCTGAGATACGTATCTTTTTGTGCTTCTGATCCAAATTTTTCGAGTCCCCAGCACACCAAAGAGTTGTTGACCGAGACGATCACTGAGCAGGAGTTATCTATTTTTGAAATTTCTTCCATCGCCAGCACATAAGACATGGTGTCCATTCCGCCCCCGCCATACTTGGGGTCCGTCATCATTCCCAAAAATCCAAGCTCAGCCAATCCGCGAACTTGTTCTTTGGGGTAGGTCATATTACTATCTCGCTCTATGACGCCAGGTTTAAGCTCTTTTTGGGCAAATTCTCGTGCCGCTTCTTGTACGGCTTTCTGTTCTTCTGTCAGTGCAAATTCCATATTATATTCAATTGAACCTTAAAAGTAATAAAATTTGCAGAGATGGAACATTCTGGAGCGCTGGGCGGGTATTTCTTACTCCAAACTGACGATTACGGCTTTGTTTAGTTATCCAGATCCGATCGCCATTCGGTCATAACGCGATCCCATTCCCCCTCATCAGCTAATGGGCTATAAACCAGATAGTCTAACTCACGTAAATATCGCTGCCACTGATCTGTGTTCATTCCGGCACCTTCATCTCTCGCTATTAACTGCTTTAAAACATCACGCAATTCGCGTGGATCGGGCCGATCGTCCCGAAGCAAGTCCTTTAAGCGGTGCTCAAGTGAATCGGAGGGCGATACCGCAGCGGGGTCGTTTCTTTTAAACCGAAATACAAGCCATAAGAGTACAACTAACAGCGGGGCACTGAGCCACCACCAACTCAATCCATCCGATGGTTCCGAAGGCGGCGGGCCTTCTCCGTCTGCTAAAGCATCCTCACTCCCCTCTGGGGTCTCAACTCTTTTTTCAGAAACCCATAAATCCTGAGTTGCACCTGAAAGGGTATCGTACTTTTCTTTCTGAGTATCAAAGTAAATAATTTGAGGGAAAATGGACTGCGTGCCAAGACTGTCAGGAATAACTAAATATTCATAAATATAAATGTACTTTCTACCCTGAGAAAAATCTTCTTTCCCTTCGTAAGTGAGTTGAGGCTGGAGCACTTCTGCATTCTCGCTAATCACACGTGGAGGACTTATAATATTGGGATCGCTAAAGGATTCCAGACGAACGGTATATTCTGCTGCATCGCCCAGACTTATGCGAGCTGTTTTGAGTTGCCCCTCCAGTTCAGTATCTCCCACTAAACCCGAGAAATGAGCCGGCACAGGTTGGGGTAGCGATCGAACCCACACCGCGGTATCGGGCACGTATATTTCTTGCCGGTCATACGATCGGAAAAAAGAAAAGGGGGAAGATCGTTTATTATTCTCATCTTCGAGATCTACCTGTAAATATAGGGATTCCAAAAGGTGCGGGCCTGATTTTTGAGCAAAAAGCAGCTCGCGATTTAATACTTGTCGCCGGTAAGATTGCCCATTGACGACCGTATTTCGAGCGGGGGGGCGACCAGGCAATATGAGGCTATACCATCCGCTTCGGTCGGGATCGTTTCGCTTATACACATTTTGAACCCGCTTTTTGCTGTAGAGAACCAAATCCAGTAGGAGTGCCTCGCCAATGTAGGGCGAATCTGTGCTCAATTCATACTGGACATATACGTCTTGTTGCCGACCGGCATTGGCATCCGATCCTTTGGGTACCACTTCAACCCTTAGAGTCCCCGAGTTGAATGACTGGCCCTCCGCCTGTATACTCGCAGGTGGAATGGTATATTTTCCGGGTCCGGGCGCAGCGAGCACAAAAGAATAAGTTATGCTGCTCGATCGTCTTCCGTTAATAATCTGCAGGCTATTCGAAATACTGGGGCCTCGCAACACCTCAAAGGGGGAAAAGTCCGGCGGGGTAAAGTCAGTGCCACTGGCGTTTTCCAGCGTGTATGAAACCTCGAACGACTGACGGGGAAGAAGACGCTCCGTATCCGTGTCCGCGACAAACTGAATGTCAGATTGAGCGCCTAAACTGATCGAAAAGAATAGGAAAAAAAGGAAGCGGAACCCCGTTTGCATATTAAAACCGTTTTATTCTTTTACCTTTTAATATCTGGCGGAGAGCCGGGCTTGGCCTTGAGCCGGAGTCCTGCTTTTGAATTCCGGACTGTCCTGAGGGTAACACAAAAACTTCTATCGGATCGGTAAAATACATTTCCTCCCCAGCGATCAGCTTTGCTTCCGGAAGAAGGTAAATCCCATCCTCCGGAGCCCGTAGAATGTATTTGAAACGGTATTCCTGTGTAATCTGTCCGTTGATGGATTGAAAAGAGCTGGATTGCATGGGCCCGCCGACCAAAGCAAAAGGAGTAAAATCCGGGGCTTCAAATTCACCTTTAATATTTCGAATAATGAATTCTATTTCTACAAGCTGAGCGGCTTCAACCTCATTTTGAGAAATTCGCGCGAAAAATTCTTCTTGTCCCCATAATGGAACAGAAGCCAGAGTCCAAAATAGGGTAAATAGGACAATCTCTTTCATTACAGCTGATTTAGAGTACCAAAAATAATAAAAGTACAGCACCCAACGAATGCAAAAGGGCTTGCTTGCTGCACTTTAGCCCTTAAAAGAGAACCGAATGGGGTGCCCCCTCCAACAAATCCGCCTTAAATGGTTAAATTCGCAAGATAAAACGAAGACTGTGAGAGTTTATTTTGCGTCAGATTTTCATCTCGGTGTTGATGGTGACAGGCCTGCCTTAGAACGGGAACGCATGATCGTAGATTGGCTGCGAATGGCCGGAAAGGATGCTGACACGATCTATTTAGTGGGGGATCTCTTTGACTTTTGGTTTGAATACCGCAAGGCTGCACCGAGAGGCCACATTCGGTTTTTAGGCGCACTGGCCGAATTGCGGGATTCGGGTGTTCAGTTGGAAATCTTCACTGGTAATCACGATATGTGGATGTTCGATTATTTGGAAAAGGAGTTGAACCTGAATATCCATCGTGCGCCCATTCGACAAAAATGGGGCGATCACGAATTTGTTATCGGCCACGGGGATGGGTTGGGCCCGGGCGATCACGGATATAAGCGACTGAAGCGAGTATTTGCTCACCCATGGGCCCAATGGCTTTTTGCCCGACTGCACCCTAATTTAGGAATATCGATTGCCGAATATTGGTCTGGAAAAAGCCGGGCTCAAAACGAAGGAGCTGAGGACTTTTTAGGACCTGAATCTGAATGGCTTATTCAATATTGCGAAGATCAAATATCAAAAGGAGACCCTGCGGATTTTTTCATCTTCGGACACCGACATCTGACCATTGACTATAAACTCAGCAATGGATCTCGATATATTAATCTGGGCGAGTGGATGCATACGCGATCGTATGCCGTATATGACGGAAAAGAATTGAGTATAAAACACTATAAAAATAAAGAAGGGCACATCATAAAATGATGCGCCCTTAAATTCTGAGCTATATCTATTGACTAGAAATATAATCTAACTAAAAGTTATTGCCACGAGAATTATTTCGAGGACGAGCCTCAGATACGCGCATAGCGCGACCACCCAATTCTGCTCCATCTAAATCATTGATGGCGTCTTGAGCTGAACTATCGTCAGACATTTCTACAAAACCAAAGCCTTTTGAGCGTCCTGTTTCGCGATCTGAGATAATTTTTGCGGATTCAACTGATCCATATTCTTCGAATACTGATCTTAATTCATCTTCACTTAATCCATACTGAAGATTTCCTACGTAAATGTTCATAAAACAATTGTCTATTGTGTGAAAAATTTCAATGCAAATGTACGCAATTAATTCAGAAAGTAGGCTTTCTGACTAAAATAATTGTTTTCTTGCTTTTTACCTCCTGATTTCCGTCAGAGAATAGCCTATATGAAGGGTCCCATAAAGCCTCCCCAACCGACAAACCTTCTCTTGTTAGTGGACATATTCCAGGTCGTAGCGAATATAGCCCAATAGAGGTCAGTAGTCTGAGGTCTGAGTCCTGTTTTTACTTTGGAAGGCAGATGGCCTGATTAAACTGAATGAGAAAACAAAGGGCGCGCGCAGAGATCCAAATTTACCCTCCTGAGATCAAGGCCAAAACAGAGAAATCATCGTTCCGTAGCCCAATTTTGTATACGAGGGAATCCAAATTGCGCAAATTTTCGGGATTTATGTAGGGTTTCAACCAATACGCAATACCTCGCATTTCAAAGTCAAAAACCCGGTCATTTACACCTTCATGATCTCTTTTTCCTTCGATTCAATGACTTCATCGACTCTTTTGGTGTGTTCAGCTGTCATCGCATCTACTTTTTCTTCTTCGCGAGAAGCTGCATCTTTGGGAAAACCGTCCTTCACTTCCTTTTTAATCGCATCCATTGCGCGGTGGCGTGCAGATCGAATACTCACTTTTGCATCCTCTCCCTGAGCATTGCACTGCTTGACCAGTTCTTTACGACGCTCCTCAGTGAGGGGCGGAATAGAAATGCGGATAACGTCCCCATCATTCTGAGGCGTCAAACCCAAATTTGAGCCGAAAATAGCCTTTTCAATCGGCTCAATCATGCTTTTTTCCCAGGGTTGGATAACAATCGTCCGACTATCCGAAGTAGATACATTAGCTACCTGTGGAAGGGGCGTATCCGTTCCGTAGTAATCTACACGAACATTATCTAAAATGGAAGGGTTTGCTTTCCCCGTCCGTATTTGAGAGAGCTGCTTTCCCAGGTATTCCACTGAAGATTGCATGCTTTTTCGCTGTTCTTGTATGATCTGTTCTAAAGAGTCGGCCATAATTGCTTTCGTGTTGTTTGTTGCAAAAATAGAAATTTTAATCGTTTCCCAGGAACCTGAGAAGTAACCATGCTGTCATGGCCAAAGATGATAAAGCTGCTACCACATAGGTCATGGCTGCCCAATTCAAGGCATCTTTAGCTCCTTCGTATTCCTTTTGATTCCCTGTCACACCGGACTCTTTCAACCACACCAGTCCGCGCTTCGTCGCATCAAACTCGACCGGTAGCGTAACCAGTGAAAAGACAGTAGTCAAACCAAATGCAATGACCGTTATCAACAAAAGTGTGGATCCGGCTTGAAAACCACCGCCCAATCCTCCAATAGCCAACAAAAGCAGCCACTGCTGTGCGTTTGCAGCAAAACTCACTACCGGAACTAAAGTAGACCGCATTTCCAACCAGGAATAAGAGGTCGCATGCTGAACGGCATGGCCGCACTCATGCGCTGCAACAGCAGCTGATGCAATACTCCGGCCCTGATATACTTCCGGACTGAGGGTTACCATCTTTTTGCCGGGGTGGTAGTGGTCGGTTAAATATCCTTGGCCCTGTGTAACCTGTACATCACTAATGCCGTAGTGCCGAAGCATATCTTCGGCCACTTCGCGCCCACTCATGCCCGCATATAAGGCCTTTTTACTGTAAGTCTTGAATTTGCTTTTGAGTCGGTTTTGAACGATATAACCGACAATCGCAAAAAAACCAATAATCAGAAAATATGTCATCATAGGAGATCGATTTTGTTTTTATTTTTTACTAACTCTATTAACGCTCAATAAGTTCGAAACCGGTATATGGAATCAATTTTTTGGGGATTCGAATCCCCGCTTCAGTCTGTCCATTTTCCATAATACAAGCTATGATGCGGGCTAGCGCCAGCGCACTCCCATTCAAGGTGTGAGCCAGAATATTTCCGCCTTCTGAACGGACCCGCAGCTTCAGTCGTTCTGCCTGGAAAGTTTCAAAATTGGATACAGAGCTCACCTCGAGCCATCGGTCCTGACCGGCGGCATACACTTCGAAATCGTAGGTCATAGCAGCGGCAAAGCCCGTATCTCCTCCACAAAGACGAAGAACGCGATAAGGCAATTCTAAATCTTCCAACAATTTGCTGACGTGTTGCATCATCTCTTCCAAAGCCGCATAAGAGTTTTCCGGCTTTTCAACACGTACGATTTCGACTTTATCAAATTGATGTACACGATTCAGGCCCTTCACCTCAGACCCGTAAGATCCCGCCTCCCGTCGAAAGCACGGTGTATATCCCGTCAATTTCAATGGCAGCTCATCCGAATCTACAATCACATCCCGATATATATTCGTCAGAGGGACTTCCGCTGTTGGGATCAAAAACAAACCGTCGGCTGGGACTTCATACATTTGCCCTTCTTTATCCGGCAATTGGCCCGTGCCGCGAGCTGAATCGGCATTGACTAAAAGCGGGGGCACATATTCTGTATATCCCTTATCCGTGGCGCGATCTAAGAAAAACGAAATCAGGGCTCGCTGCAATTTTGCAGCTTTTCCCACCAACACAGGGAACCCAGAGCCCGAAATTTTGGCTCCTAAGCCCATATCGATCAGACCGTACGATTCGCCCAGTTCCCAATGGGCTTTCCCTTTGGATTCTAATTTAGCCGGATCACCCTTCCAGGGCTGTATCACTTCATTATCAGCATCGGATTGCCCGTGGGGAACGAGTTCGTGCAGCACATTCGGAAGTTCAAACCGGGCCGTCTCCAACTCCTCTGCTACTGCTTTTTGCTCCAATTCCAAATTCTGGAGTTCTTTTTTCATCCCGCTAACTTCCTGCTTTAAGGTTTCTGCCTCATCGGCTGCCCCTTCGCGATACCTGGCTCCTATTTCTTTAGAAATTCGATTCGCTTCTGCTTTGCGCTGATCGTATGAGGACTGCAATTCCTTGCGTTTTTCATTCAGTTCACGCACATGCTCTACACGCGCTTCACCATCAGTAACACCTCGCTTGGCAAGACTCTTCACAATGCGTTCTCCTTGCTGTTCAAAAAGCTGTAATTCAATCATAATGTACTATCCTATTGAAAATATGGCACAAAGATACCATCTCTTCATCGTTCTGGCACGGCTTTATTCAAAAAGTTGTCAAGACACCTCGGGACATTCCATAGACAATCCAGCCTGGAAATATTACAGATAATTGTCTAATTTAGAGCCATAGCAAAACAAATACATATGCGGTTTCTTCTTCTCCTTCTGGCTGGCTATTTTTATTCTCAGACCCTTTACGCTCAAGTAGAGCCCCTGAGTCCCGAAACACTCTGGACGCTTGGTCGCACCAGCCCCATCGGTCTATCACCCGATGGAGATTCCGTCGATTACAGGGTGTCCCATCCTCGTATAGATAGCAATGATTTTGTGACCTCATTCTTTCGGGTGGCTGTCACCGGGGGATCCGCCCGTAATCTCGCGGAGTCTCCCGACACAAAAAAATATTCGCCCAATGGGAAGTACGTCCTTTATGATCAGGAGGTATTAGTCCAGGCCATTCGCGCTTCAGACCGATATAATGACTTGCCGGACGCTCACGGATATGTTTGGGATGCCCTGGCCTATCGGCATTGGGATCACGAAGAGGATGGGCATTTTCAGCATGTTTTTTATCGGCCAGTTAATGCTTCTGAAAATGAAGCCGTAGATATTATGGCCGGAGAACCCTACCATTGCCCCCAGAGCCCCTTTGGCGGGCCCGATGATTACATTTGGTCTCCCGATGGTCAGCGCATCCTTTATGTTGCCAAGAAAAAAGAAGGCACAGAATATGCTCTTAGTACCAATACGGACATTTACGCCTTCGATTTAGAAAGCCGGAAAACGGAAAATCTCACGCCAAACAATCCCGGCTATGACCAGGCACCCGCTTTTTCTCCTCAAGGACATTTAAGTTGGTTGCAAATGTCGCGCGAAGGGTATGAAGCAGATAAAAATGATATTATTCTTCGAATAAAAGGCACAGATTATAATCTCACGGCCCATTGGGACGAAACGGTTCGGAGCTTTTACTGGTCATCAGATGGCAATCAGATCTATTTTACCGCCGCCTGGAAAGGGACGGTTCAATTGTTTTCTCTGCCCGTTGACCTGCGTAACCCCACCGGAAAAACCATTCGCCAAATTACAAGGGGGTCTTTTGATGTCACCGGTTTGGTCGCTGAGCACAAAGAAGGGCTGATCGTCACCCGACGCGACTTCAACCGAGCTAGCGAAATCTTCTTATATCGGCCCCGAAACAAGAGCTGGCTGCCTCTGAGCCGCGTCAATGACGAAGCTTACGCTCAGATCGCAAGCAGCCGGATAGAAGATCGTTGGATCCCAACGACAGATGGTAAAGAAATGCTGACTTGGGTTATTTACCCGCCCGGTTTTGATCCCGATTCCATTTATCCTACCCTTTTGTATTGTCAGGGGGGACCTCAGGGCGCACTGAGTCAGTTTTACTCTTTTCGATGGAACTTTCAATTGATGGCAGCTCAGGGATATATTATCGTTGCGCCCAACCGTCGGGGCATGCCCGGTCACGGCACAGAATGGAATGAACAGATTAGCAAGGACTGGGGCGGGCAGGCCATGGAGGACTACCTCACCGCCATTGACGCTCTGGCTCAAGAGCCCTTCGTGGACAGCGATAGACTGGGTGCTGTGGGTGCCAGCTATGGCGGGTATTCCGTTTTTCAGTTAGCCGGCATCCACGAAAATCGATTTCGCAGTTTTATTTCACACGCCGGCGTATTCAATCTGGAAAGCATGTATGGCACAACCGAGGAACTCTTTTTTGTCAACTGGGATATTGGCGGACCTTACTGGGATGAATCCAACGCGGCTGCCCGCCGGAGTTACCGCGAATTCAACCCCATGCGGCAGGTCGATCAGTGGGACACTCCCATATTAATCACACAGGGAGGAAAAGATTATCGCGTACCCATGGGCCAGAGTCAGGAAGCCTTTCAAGCGGCTCAGCTCCAGGGCATAAAAAGCCGCTTTGTTCTGTTCCCAGAAGAGAATCACTGGATTTTATCTCCGCAAAACGGCATTGCCTGGCAACGCGAGTTTTTCCGTTGGCTTGATGAAACCTTGTAGCCCCCTATAATCCCTTTCGTATTTTAGGGTATTTGAATGATTAGGGCGTGACCGCGCCCGCAACCAATGCGGGCGCGGTCGCTACGGTCGGTCGCTATCGGTCCCGCGCGCCAGAGGGGCTTGCGGGATCTCCCCTTCGCCCTGAGCGCCCAGCCGCTCAGCTCGGGGCCGCCCTCCCATCGCTCACGCATTTAACGATCGGTTTGAAAACCAAAACTCCCAATATTATTAAAAGCAGACCCTTCTACTACTACTTACAGGGTAAAGAAAAGGGCTCAAAATCAGATCCAACTTTGATGTGAAAATAGAAATAACTGAATAAAACAGGCCCTTACTTAACGCAGCATTCTTATTTAAGCTCTATTTTTTTAAGTCGACCCGAGTAGCCCTAAAATGAAGAGAGCCGATAGGGAGGGGGGCTCCAGATCGGCTCTTCAACAGCAAACAAAAGTGGAGCCAAAGCTCCACTGTTCGTTTTTTATGCTTTTAAGGTTGCTTAGACCTCGTCAATTGTGTAGGTTACCGTTACTCCATTGGAGCTATTTCCACCTTCGAAATTATCAAAGTCTGTTACTTTAAGGACATAATCAAGTCCCCAACCGTCGTTCGCTTTGTCTGTTCCTGTCCAGGAAATTTTGAAAATATTAGTAATCAGGTCAGTCGCAGAGTTTGCATCATTACGCAAATCAATCGTTCCGGCCGAGTTCCCCTTAGAATTATTGTTTCCAAAATTTCCTTCATTTGGAGTGACTTCAATCGTCCAGCCCTGGCCCTCAAATCCTGAAGCCTGTACAGTAATTGAGAAAGATTTGTTCCCCCCTTGAGGACTAAATACAGTGTAGTGAAGTCGATTGTCACCATTGCTAGCCAACTCCGTTCCTTCTGTAATTTCTTCACCTGCCGTCACACTTCCCCAATCGCCGGAAAGTACGATATCTAAGTCATTTTGTGAAACCACATCCAATAAAGTGATATCGTTAAATTCTACATTGATGTTATGATTTCCAGAATTTCCCTGCGCTATGGCATCCATAGAAAAGAATCCGAAAAGTAATGTGAAAGCGAAAGCAATTTTTAAATTTTTCATCGTAATTTTTTGTTTGTGATTAATTATTTGCTGTTTCACTATAGATAGTTGCGAATTCTATGCCAGCCATGCCAAAAAACACTAACTAACTGAATTACAAATTTTTATAAATATGAAAATTCTATATAAAATTCCACTATTTGGATCAATGTCCATTAAATGGACATTTTCGCGGACGAAAAGGTGAAAAAAGAAAGGGTGGAGTACAAAAAGGTCGTTCCGTTCAGATTCAAATAGAAAGCAGGTTCAAATTAAGCACAAAGGAGAACCATATCTGCAAAATCCAGATTGAAGGCGATATAGTCACTGAGTTCGCGCGCATCAGGCAGTGGCTCTTCGTAGCTCCAGGCTAAGTCTTCAATCCCACTCCATGACCAGGTGTAAGCCGTCCCTTTTATAGGACATTGAGTCCGGCCTCCTGATTTTTCGTGCATACGGACGTAGACGTCTTTTTTAGGGATATAATAGACTGTATCGTAAAGGGTGCGTCCTCGTTCATTTAAAATAATAGGTGCGTATGTTTCTGCCAGTAGCATGTCTTCTACCCGAATGCGAATATGCTGTGTACTCTTACGGTATATCGCGTAGTGATTCGGGTCTTTGGGGTTGATGAGTCGCATGTTCTGTCTTTTTCAGATAGGAAGATAGGAAATTTTTAGAAAAGAAATTGAGCTATCCTATCTTTTCCAAGATTTTTATACCGCCCCTTAAGCTGGATTAGACGATCATACCCAAATAATTATCATCGGGTTCGTTTATTTTTGCGGTAGCGATGGGAGCGAGGCCGGAGGCCGTCCCCTCAACCCCTTGAGGGGACCAGGTCGCGACCGTAGCGCCGGGAGTGAGGCGTCAGCCGAGCGACAGGACCGCCCAAAACACTAAAAAAACCTAAACTTAATTTAAGGAATTTTATTGGGCACAAAACTGTCGGAGTTGATCTGCGGCTTTGTGGAGGGTTATATCCTCTTTGGCAAAACAGATGCGAATGACATACTGATCTGGGGGGCGATCATAAAAAACGGAAATGGGAATCGTGGCTACGCCTGCATCGCGTGTGAGTCGGCGGGCAAATTCGGTATCGGGCTCGCGACTGAGGTCACTATAATCAAATAGACTAAAATAGCTTCCGTGGCAAGGCAAGGGCCGAAAGGGGGTGTCAGCTAACACCTCGCCGAGCACGTCGCGCTTCTTTTGATAAAAAGGGGCGATTTTGCTGCGGATGTCGGGTGCTTCCTTCATATAATGGTGAAGGCCCGCCTGGCTGGGCCGATGAACAGAAAAGACATTAAATTGATGCACTTTTTGGAATTCTCTCATCAATTCCTCGGCCCCCGCGATGTACCCCACTTTCCATCCGGTGATGTGAAAACTTTTGCCAAAAGAATAGGTGGCTAAAACTCGGTCGTGCAATGCAGGGCAGCTAAGAGCGCTATGGTGTTGGTGACCGTCGAAGGTCATTTCGTGATAAACTTCATCACTGAGAATATAAATAGATCTGGATTCGGTGACCGATGCCAGATGATCCCAGTCCGAGGCGTTGAGTAAGCGTCCGCCCGGATTGTGTGGTGTGTTTACGAGAATGAGTCGCGTTCGGTCTGTTATGCTGTCCTCCAATTGGTCCCATGGAATTTGAAATTCCGAGTCTAACGGAATGGCAACCACTTTCCCCCCTGCGAGTCGAATTGCAGGTTTGTAACAATCATAAGCGGGGTCAAACACGATGACTTCATCGCCGGGATGGACCAAGGCCGTGATGGCTGTAAAAATCGCTTGCGTGGCTCCGGCTGTAATGGTCAGATTTTTGCCTGGAGTTAAATGGGCATTATAGTCCGCATTGAGCATGCTGCATAAGTATTCATTCAGCGCAGGAAGGCCGCTCATGGGTGCATATTGGTTTTCACCCGCATCCATCGCCTTTCGGGTATACTCAAAGATACGCTTGTCGGGCGAAAAGCCGGGGAAGCCTTGAGCCAGGTTAATGGCCTTATGCTCCTGAGCAAGGGCGGTCATTACGGAGAAAATACTTTCTCCGGTATCTGATAATTTGCTGGGAATCATGAATGCATAGATTCGTAGATGCTGTCTATGGTTTTGGCTAATTTTCGATCTTTATCTGTCACTTTATCTCCGGCGTCATGAGTATTCAGGGCAAACTCAACCGTGTTGTACACATTTGACCAATTGGGATGGTGTTGCTGCGCTTCTGCTTCAAAGGCGACCCGATTCATAAATGAAAAGGCCTCTTTAAAATCTTTAAATTCAAACTGAGCTCGAAGGGCGTTATCTTTTTCTTTCCACATAATATTGCTATTTGGTAATCTAATGCCTGCCGGAGCAAAATGTTGATTCAAAATCGATTTACATCCAGATCGACCCGAGCACCAAACTTAAAGCAAACAAGAATGTGCTCGTAGCGCTAAGGATGATGGTATTAATGTTAGACTGTACCAGCTCTCTCGAATCGTAATCGCGCTGGATATGACGATAAATATATGCACCAAAGACCGCAGTATAAGCTGCGACGCCGAGGATGAGGTAGTTTTGATCTCCGAGTAAGAAGTAAATCGCTACATAACTTAGAACGGCGGCCACCATAATTCCGAGATAAATATTTATGCTTTTTTCTTTACCAAAAGTGACTACAAGGTGGTTTTTTCCGGTCGTTGCATCTGAGGATGCGTCGGGGAATTCATTGATCAGTAAGATATTTGCTGTGAGAAGCCCGGCCGGAAGTCCTATGAGGAAGGCCATACTGCTTAATTCCTGCGCCAAAACGTAATAAGTACCCAGGGTAACCAGACAACCGAAAGCCAAAGCGATGGAGAGTTCACCCAACCCTTTGCGAGCCACCAGGCGCACGGGTGGTGCCGTGTAAAAATACCCGATTGCAGCTCCGCTGAGTCCAATAGCCAGGGTAATCCAATCCGTCAGGTAGGTTAGATACAAGCCTATAGCTGTTGCTGAAATAAGCAGGCTTACTGCTAAACGCCAGGTTCCCTTCAAATCAATCAGACGCAATTCGATGGCTCGACTACCTCCGGTAAATTGGGTAAAGTAACTGTCATTGGCGGCATCGGTGCCATCTTTTACATCGAAGTAGTCATTAAATACATTACTTGCCAGATGCAGTAAAGCCAAACCGATAACGGTCAGTACAAATAAGCTGGTCGAGAAGGCGCCACTTGTCAATCCATAGTGATAAGCAAACGCTCCGGCCACAAAGGCAGGTGCAATGACCGCCGATAGAAAAGGCATACGGGTGATCGCCAGCGCTTTTATCAGGTATGTAGTCCACTTGATGGGTACTTTGACCGGTTCATCGAGTTCTTCAGTCACTCCGCAGTAGCCCGTCATGCCCTGATCCTTGCCGTTCTTGTAAGTAGGTGTAATTCGGATTCGAGCCGGGAACTCCTCGCCGGATTTACGGACAAATATAGTTTCTCCTATATACTCCCCATTTTCAGCGGCCTCACTGAGCCAGGTAGCCACGTTTTGGAGAACGATCTCCCCCGGAGAAAATAAGGATACGCGTTTTGAGCCGACGACTTCTTCTTTGGGGTATTCGAACATTTCTTCTGCGCCGGGATTAAAGGTTTCGATGACGCCTTCCGTATCGCAAGTGATGACACTTTTCATAATTTATCATTTTGGGTAGTTAAATAATGGGCATGGGTTGATCTGCTTGCTGAGCAACTGTTTCGAACAGCTGGGTAATTCGCGCCCGAATTGCCGCTTCGTCTGTTGGGTCTTTCGCTGTAATGGTATTTGTTGACCAGTCGACCTGATATTCGGCTTGCCATTTGGAGAAATGTTTGCAAAGTTGTCGGATGGCCTGTGTGATATATTTGATTTCGCTGTTGCGCAGCGTAGGATGAATAGACATACGAATCCAACCGGGCTTGCTGGCACAATTTCCCTGAGAAATGGCATCCGTTATCGCATGAGAAGTTTCAGCGTCGACACTTAGCAAGTAATGTCCATATGTGCCTGCACATGAGCAACCGCCCCGCGTTTGGATCCCAAATTTGTCATTGAGTAGTTTTACACCCATCAAATAATGCAAACCGTCAATGTAAAAGGAGATTACCCCTAGACGATCCCTATGCTGATCAGCAAGTATATGCAGATTGGGCAGATCCTGAAGCTCCTGCCATATGAGTTCCAATTGTTCTTTTTCCCGCGCGAGGATTTTATCTACGCCCATAGCGTTTTTTAGTTCGAGGCACATTGCGGCTTTGATCGTCTGCAGAAAAGCCGGGGTTCCACCATCTTCCCTCGCTTCGATATCATCTACGTATTTATGTTCTCCCCAGGGATTTGTCCAGTCAACTGTTCCTCCGCCCGGGTTGTCAGGGATTTTATTTTTGTAAAGTTTGTTGTTGAACAGGAGTATCCCTGTGCTACCGGGACCGCCCAGGAATTTATGAGGAGAGAAATATATAGCATCGAGCTCTGCACCGAGCTTGTCGGGGTGCATATTTATATCGACATAGGGTCCGGAGCAAGCGAAATCGACAAAACAATATCCATCGTACCTATGCATGATTTGTGCTATTTCTGTGTAAGGAGTCATGATTCCTGTCACATTTGAGCAAGAGGTAATAGCAGCTATTTTGAAAGGACGTTGCGCATACTTTGCGACCATTTCTTCAAATGTATCGATGACGACCAATCCTTCTGAATCGGGAGGTACAACGACTACATCGGCGATGGTCTCCAACCAGCTGGTCTGATTGGAATGATGCTCCATATGCGTAACAAAAACCACCGGACGCTTTTGAGCGTCGAGGGAAAGGTGGTCTCGAAACCGCTCATGGATTTTCAGGCCGAGAATACGTTGAAATTTATTGATCACTCCCGTCATTCCCGAACCACATGACAGCAACACATCATTACTGCTGGCACCCACTGCATTTTTAATGATGGCACGGGCCTTATGATAAGCAAAAGTGGTGGACTGTCCCGTAAAATTCGTTTCTGTGTGTGTATTGGCCAGTGTCGGCATCAACAAAGAGCGAATAGCTTCTTCAATCGGTGCGTAATTCCGTCCACTTGCCGTCCAATCGGCATAAATAAGAGGGCGATCTTCATCATTAGGAACGGGGATTCGAGCATCAATTCCGACAATGTGCTGTCGAAACCTCTCAAAGTATTTTTCAAGTAAACTGGTACTCCCCATAAACGCCATTTTAGTATGTCTGCTATAAATATACTAAAGAAAATGAAATTAACACAGAGGCCTCAAACGGTTCCTAAAGACCATACTAGCATTGCACTTTTGAGCTAAGAATTGAAGATCATTCCATTTCGGATTTAAAACCAAAACCGATTAGAAAGGTAGATATTACATGCCAGGATTTCGTCGCCTACTTTCCTAAATATTTATTTATGACATCGGTCCACTTTATTTTTGAGCTTTGAATTTGGGACCCTGAATTTGAAAGGCTTTCAGGGCTAAGTCAACACTGCAAAGTGTGTCTAAGCCTACACCCAATTTAAAACATGGCTTTTCATATTTAAAACTCTATGATTTATGCGAATTAGAGGAGAGCAGCACCTTATCGATCAGGTGACCATCAATGTCCATGATTTCCAAATTGTGATTTTTGATGGTCATCTGGTCACCAATTTCGGGTCGCTTTTTTAAATGGGAGATCACAAACCCTCCGACAGAAGAGTAGTTGATTTGATTGAAATCAATAGAAAACCCAGGAATCAGTTCCTCGAGAAGCTCGACGGGAGCATCGCCATTAATTAGGTAGCTGTCATCTTTGCGTTTAAATATGGAAGGCTCATAGGGTGCCCCTTCGCTTGCCATTCTTCCAATTAAGGCTTCAAAGATATCGGACAGCGTAATAAGTCCGACAACACGGTCGCTGCCTCGGGTCACGAGACAAACATTTGTGCTACTGGTGCGCATGAAATGCAAGACATCTTCAGCTGCCATGTTTTCATCCAAATACTGTACTTTTTGCATGAGTTCAGATAGGTCGAGTTCAGTTTGCATGGCGTATGCCTTCAGGTATTCCCTTTGCTTTATAATGCCCTCAATTTGAGAAAGGCTGCCTTTCGTGCAAATGATTTTGCTGTGCTTGAAATGCAAGATTTGATTATGAATTTCCCCTGAGGTTTGGAGCAAGTTCACCCACTCCATATCTTCTTGATGTGTCATGAGGTGCCTGGCTCGTTTATCGGCAAAGTAGAAGACCTTTTCATGCAATATTTTTTGTTCATCCGCAATAACCCCCTTATCGGAGGCGGCTCGGACCATCTGACGAAGTTCAGCGGAAGAAAAGAGCTGATCTTGCTCACGAACTCCGATCAGTCGGGTGATAAGGCCTGTGCTTACGGCCAGTAATTTGGCAAAAGGGAAAAACAAAAAACTCAAAACATATAATACCGGAGCAATTCGGCAAGCGATGGTTTCGGGCTGTGATAAAGCAACTGTCTTAGGCACTAATTCTCCGAGGACAATAGAGACATAAGTAATAAAAAACAGGCTGAGTATCAAAGCCAAATGTTCCGAGACTAGCCCGGGAATTCCACTATGAATAAAGAACTGATGAAGTGCGTCAGAAAATTGAGTCCCGCTAAAAACACCCATAACGAGGACAACAAATGTAATTCCAACTTGAATAGTGGATAGAAACTGTTTGGGATCACCTGTTAATTTCGTTGCTGCCTCAGCGCCCCAAACCCCTTTACTTTTCATTTTCTCTAAACGTTCGGGACGGGCAGTGACCAAGGCAATTTCAGCCAGGGCAAAAAAACCGTTTATGGTCGTCAACAGAAATAAGAGTAGGAGGTCCATTACCATACACTCAGTTTCAAGGAAAGATACAAAAAGATGCCTCGAATTCTCCTTTATTTGGGGTATTTATGAAGCGCTCTATCGTGGGCTTGACAGGTAAACCAGGGCGAACAGCCATCGGTCCAATGTACAAAGCCGACATAATTGCAACGGGGAGGCTCCATCATAGCCTTATGCTCTTATAGACCTCGACCCATTTTGAAACCGCCTGACGTTGGTATCCTTCCCAATCAGGGCTAGTAGCGGAAACGAATAGCTCTTTCTCCGCTCGCTCGTAGCCCAGTTGATGCAATTGCCAGGGAATATTACCCACATCTGGAACCTGAATGGGAATGCGAAACGGGGCTGCTAAAAAAGGAATACCGCTATTTAAATGATGGCTACGAGGAAGAAGTAATCGGTCCGCTCCTTTTAACCAAGCCGATAATTGGGCCACACTTAAGGTTTTAAAATTCAAATAAACTCGTTGATCAAACCACCGCATTCGAGCTTCCTGCCAGAGGAGTCGAGGATGTTTCCAGCCCTCGGCCAGACCCTGAGGTTGAATGAGGTGAGGGTAACGGTGGAGATACAACGCCTCAAAGCGACCCTGACCTTCGCGAAAATACGTCTCAAATAGATATTTGTCAGCTGGAGATCGCAACCGCCCCAGAGTAATCCAAACGTTTTTTCGATTGCCCCAGGGTGGCAATTCATCGGGTTTGGTTTGATGAGGCAAAATGTGGTGAGGGCAGAAATGTTGAATTTGTCCTTTGGGTATATTGTAGACCGATTTTAGGAGCTCCATGGATTTTGGCCCGAGATGAATCGCGTGATTAAAATAGGGAATCAGGGAGCGGTACAAAGAGCGGCCGCGATGTAACCTCATTCCATGAGGTTGAAGATTATGCACGGTCCAGATCAGTGGGTTTCGGGTAGAATAAAAAGCCAGAGCCTCCTGAACTCTGTTAACCGTTGGTGAATCAACCCCATACGCTTCTAACCAGTGAAAATGAATCGGGAAACCTGCGGGAATATCTTTTTCCAGGAAAAGATCTTGCGCTAAGCTAATTCTCACCCCAAGCTCTTCAATGCACTGTTTAAGCGAACGAATATAATCCCCTTCAAATATGCCTGCCCAGTAAATTTTCATTGCTGTAACTCTTTAAGCTGGTATTCTAACATTTGAGAAGCTTCCTTCCACCTGGCCTCCTTAGATAAAGTAAATTTCTCCCGGATTCGGGCATATTGAAGATATCTAAGCGTCCGCCAGGGCTTGAGTACAGACCCCTTTTTTCCTGCTACCCAAGCTGGAAAATCTAGAGGAATCTGCAATGTGGGGATATGCTCTATGTCCAATGATTGCTGCCAATCTGCCCATTTAAACCGCCCCGTTTCCTGATCAGCAGGCCGGTCTAAATAGTACCAAAGTCGCATCCAAGGCACGCGCAGGGCATCCGCTATTATCGCCCCGTGCAATGATTCGGTGAGAACAAACTGACTTTCCGCTATCGTTTGTAGAGCTTTTGACATAGAGCCGTATTCGTCTGACCGCATAATATTCCACCTCTTAAGAGATCCTACCGACGGATAATGAACGAGAGGACCCGAACGAAAGTAGGGAATGAGAGTCACTCCATGTTTTTTGGGAAGGGATCGGAGTTGAGGGTACTCTGAAGTAAATTGTAAGGCATATGCGGCATCCAGGCCGGCAAAATCTGAAGATAAGTGTAGGGCTTGAGCTGAAAGCGGGCCTCTGACCATCACTATCTTCTTTTTGATCGCCACACCTTCAAAAGGGTCTCGAGCAGATCGACAGCCTGCTCCAAAGATATACAGTGGTCGCTCTCTTGGAAGCTGTTCAAAGTGGGCGGCATGGATCACACTCCCAATACCCATAAAAACGCCGGGGCGCTGAAGAAAGTCTGACTGAAGAACCCGAGGCCACAACCAGTGATTCAGGTCATCTCCTAAATTGCCTCGAGGAGCTCGATATGAGTAGATCTTCATCTCAATAGGGTTTTCAACTGCTCATCGATAGCCTGGGCGTAGTCCCAATGGCTTCGGACGGGACCGGAAAGGAACTCCGTCAGCTTCGGATTATCGGATTCCACTTCTACTGGAATTCCGCAGGCCCTGGCCTCCCAAACAGCCCGCTCACCCCCTCCCTGCACTTCGGCAGGAATATACGCTTTATGAGAAGCAAGAATAAGCTCTCGCAAGGATTCCGGCTTTTGGAATCCCTGCACCTCAACGCCGTTCCGCTCTAAGTATTTTCGAATGGCAGGGGCTTCCCGGCCGTGGGTATCCCCCACGATAAGTTTGCGCCCCGGACGTTTAGCGAAACGCTCCCACCGCTTGTAGGATTTCAGAGCTCCGATTCCAATAAGATCCCACCTTTTCTCGCGACGTCCCGGCACATACACATCCGTATTTACTCCAAAAGCATAAGAAGAAGAGGGAAAGCAGTGGCAATAGGTCTCGTACCATCTACTTTCGTAAAAAACGTGTGTGTAGGTCTGTATCTCTTTCTCGCCCGGTGGAGGTAGACTCCCCGACAGAACCAGAAAGCAGGGTGATGAGATAAAGGACTTCCACTTCTGAATTTTAGCATCGACGACCCATCCCCAATTACTTTTCACTAAAATGGCGTGGTATCTACCAAATAATGCAACCGGAACACGAGATCCGGCATGAACCCAATCGATTTCCCAATTGGCACTCAAAGATTGAATGGCTGCAACAAAGCCATCATTCCAATATTGAAATTTCGAGCTCTTTTTCGGCACATAATAGAAAACAGCGATCCGTCCCCTCTTTTTTTTTCGCGATCGAGGAGAAAAAAACGGGGGGTGATGGTTATTAAACAGGCCCATAATTAACTTCTTAAGGCCGAATGAGAAGCAGTTGCCCCTGAATTTGTCCGTTTGAGCCATCGAATAGTGTAGCTCCTGTATCCAAAAATTGGAAGCGATAGATATACATTCCGTTAGATACGCGAGGTGGAATCACGGCTAATGGGATTTGATGTTCTCCGACAGGCAAAGGTTGAAGACCTTCGGCTTCCCAAACAATCTGGCCCTTTCCATTTATCAATTGCAACGACCAGGCCGAGGGCCCCGATGCACCGCTGATATCATAAGAAATAAAAAGATCACCTGCGGTCGGATTGGGCAGGAGTTGAGCAGAGTGAACTTGCCGGGCATCCTCCCTTCGAAATTCAATACGATATTGGATCTCATCCAGAACTCCTCCTCCAATTGGGGTATAGGTGACAGTCAAGCTATACCTACCTACCTGATCCAGGTCTAACCCGGCCGACCAATTCGCGCCCATAACCCGGCCTGTGTCCACTTTAGAAAAAGTTACAACCTCTTCCAAACCGTAAGCTGACCCATCCGGTTGCCTAAGCTCATAGCTTAATTGGTCTTCCGTAATGGGAACCACCCCATCAAATTTCCGGATGCGCATATCGAGTTTTGGACTTCGCCTTACCAAAGCACCCTGAGCTAAAACCTTATCATCAAAAGAAACTTCAAGGATGGGAGAAGCCGTCTCCTCGATCAGCTCGAAATTCGTAGATAGTATATTGTTTTCAAGACGCTTTTCCAAAACCTGACGATCAGAATTGATCTGTGCCGTTAGGGTGTAAGTTCCCGGCGACCATGAAGATGTTGGCAAATCCAGTGAAATGGAATCCTCAAGCATGAAATTTTCTACAAAAAGGGTATCTGAATACACTAATTCGCCCCGGCTCTGTATTCGGAGACTGATGGCGAGGGAGTCGATGGTCTGGTGTTCCCCTACAGAGGATATAATAGAAAACCATTGAAATGAGCTTCCCCGGAAAAATACAGAATCTGGTCGTTGATCATTCTTATTGGGCGCCCAGAAAAAATCGGGAATATGGGGTTGGTAAACTCGCAGATGATTCAAGTCAGGAGCTTGCCGCGTCTCGAAATTCATGAGTTGAGTAAAAAAGGAAAAGGCAGATAAGGTCTCCGGAACTTCCCAAATCACTGTGTCCGGAGTCGAAATATCAAATTCTTCCTGGTCTTCCGGGGACAATCCGCTTACCCGAACAGAATCGCCTTCATGCCCCAAATCGAAATCCACAGAAAGCGTTACGGTATCGGCATACAAGTCCACCGCTGATGTCTGAAAAAAGCCTTCGGGTAAGCGCCGCCCCATCGTCTCAGAGTTAATCAAAACATCTTCCGTGGAAAACAAAAAATCCTCTTGCAATCGATCAAATCCAGAAGGGTTTTGACGATAGAAAAAATTATACACCTGGCGCTCTTCCTGCATGAGATTTTGCAGCGTGGTCGATCCCCTGCGTTCCAGGGCTTCCAATAAACTGGTCCCATAGACTAAGGTGTCTGCCGCCCATTCGTCCAGTTGCAGGGATTGGCCGTTTCGCTCCCCATCAAAAATGGTAAAAATAAAAACGTTACTATGATCGGGTACGATACTATCCAAAAAGCGCACAGCGTCTGCCCGACTTGCAGAACTATCCGTCCGAAATACAAAAGCGCGCGTAGTTCGATTATCATTTACAGAGCCATACAACCCGCCAGGAGGGTTCGGCTGGAGGGTAAATATGAGGGTATCGATCACACATATTCCAATGCCTTCATCCACTAGATCCCAGGCGCGATTCACCGAACCGACGTTAATTCCATTGGCAACAAAATTCGGACTTTGAGCCCCCCCTTTGACCCGATTCTGGATCGTAATATTTAAAGCCTCTTTGGGTAGCTCGAGTCGGTAGCGGCTGGGAGTGACAAATAAACTATCGCTTTCAAGCCATTGACCGATGTGGCTTTGGTTCCAGCCTTCCCGGCCTGGAACGTGAACAAACGAAGCCGATTTCCACACCGTATCTATCCCTTCTGCGCTCAGCAGAGCTGCCCGCCAGTAATATACTCGTTCTGGCTCGAGGCGGAAAGGAAGAGCCCATTCAATGCGACCGCCACGACTGCTGATGTTCTTAAACTGAAGAAAAGTGCTGGAAAAATCAGCCACGGTGTCAATTTCAAATATATATTCAGCTCCGCCCGCTGTAGGATTGCTGGTATGCGCAACCAGATGTGTTGAGTCTGAAGAGACAATGGCATATTGATAAGGCCAGGCCAATTCTATTCCATTATTAAAGATAAAAAACGGAATCCCCGACTCACCTCCAATCTGAAGTTCATTATTGTTTCGCGCCGCAGGTAAGGGCGACTCATCGATGAGTCCTTCCGGGTCGATAAAAATTCGAATTCGGTTCAAGCCGCTTCCTTCATCCTCGCCCACTGCCCACTCAGTGGAAACTGTCATGCGATTGGCAGGTGCAGACACCTCGATGAACTGCTCATCCAGCAGAGTGCCGGTGGGACTGCGGCGCTCCAAACGTAGCGGAAGGGTTTGGTTTGCCGTACGTCCTAAATTGACCAAATCGAAACGAAGAGAAAAGCTGTCCTGCCCTACATTTATAGTTTGAGGTGAAATCCGGCTTGCACTAGGGTCAAAGGTGTAATCGGGACCTTTAGAATCAAAAATCCGTAAAGCCGGATCGCCAAAATACATCAGTTGCTGAACATGTCGAGGATCACTGCCGGCACGCTTTTCCAGGGCGGCGTGAAACATTTGAGCCATAGTCTGCTGATCAGCCAGTGCCCCCATTTCTGTGTAAAATTGTCTGGCAAACAAATATAAACGCGTGACTTCGCCCGGTCCGCTAGTCGCTATAGATCCAATAAACCCTCCACCTTCGAAGGAGCTATAGATCTCGCCTACACTGGCTTGCTCTGTATTGATGTTTCCGCCATAGCAACCCAATGCGATTAAAAAAGGATGTCGGGGGCTATTCTTATACTTCGATGGGATATTGATGTCAAAACCCAAACTGTTCGTAGCTGAATGACCAAAAAAGGTCACCAGGCTGCTACCCTCATTAATCTCATCGTATACTTCATCAGTTAGCGGTCGTTCTGTCGAGGAACTACTCCCCCGTTCAAATGTAAGCAGCTCCGGATCCCAGAAAGAACCTGAGAAACGCTCTGCCATATTTTCCATATAGGTCGTGATCAAAGGCTGAATTTCTCCGCCCCCAACAAGGTGTAATACTTTTTTCCGCCAAAAAGTATTTTCGGCTAAAGGCGTTTGCGGACGAGATTCCTGAAGTTGAATCTTTTCCAAATAATCCCAAATGCCCTCCTCTGACTCGACAGAAAGTCGGCCCACCGGAAAAATGGGTGCTGAGGCACCCGGCCGGGCAAAAAGTAAATGGTCGGAACTGGGGTAGCCATAAGTAGGTACCGTAAACCCACGATGTGCTTCCGTTGCGAGTGATTCCGGGTCACGAATATATCGATATTCCCGACCCTTACCTATGATAAATATCATGGGGTTGCGCACAGAGGCCGTATCCAAATCCTGAGCAAACCGACGAACGCCCAGGGGATGCCGCGGAACGCCAAACCCGTATTTCAAATAAAGATCCTCTACATTGATTACGGCCACATCGTATGCCCCCCCGGCTTCAGAGGACCTGTAATCTGCATATTCTTGTATCGCCCGGTTATCGGCACCGCCGGCAAGCCGTTTACTCGTTAAAATTACATAATCTGCATCGAGGTAGGCCGTTCCCAAATTGGACTCCACTCTGGCAGGGGCAGGCAACTGTCGGATCGCAGATTTCTGTGCGTATAAGAATTCGTGTGGGCCCGGACTCTCACTTAACCAACTTGCCCCCTCCGGCGAAAAAACATACCGGATCTCATTCGTCAGATCGTAATAAACGGTAGAATCGGCTAGCCCCCCTTGCCAATCCAGGACTACACGTCCCGTATCCAGAGCACCTTGTCCTTCCATGGCTTCTCCTCTCAGCTGTGAATGGTAAATCAGCTGTTGCTCTGCAACATAAAACCGATCGCGGTTATCTATCCGACCTTCCAGGGTATATTGAATAGGGTTTTGTAGATCTTCGGCATCTACGTTTACTGCCACATTCTCCAGAATAAAACTGCCCCGGTCTTCCTGCCAGCGCTCTTCTCCATTGATGGAAAAAGCAAAGTCGTGCTGACCAAAATCTCCAATAAAACGCAAACTCAATTGCCCCGGACTTCCCGGCTCTGGATTCACTGCCGAAACCGTCCCCTCAAAAGAATGAGTCCGCTCTGATGCAAAACCTTCTCCAGCTTGAAACTCCGACAGGAAAATATTTGCACCACCTATCTTCGAGTATGGTTTCACCCATTGCTCAGAAAAAATACGTGTATCCGTCCGCACATATGAATTCCGTTGAGACGCATCCAAAGGCGGTAGAACGGGATAGACCGTCTGCCCGATATTTGATCCGGTTTCTGACCAACTCAGGTAGTAGTGCGCGGTATCACTAAACATACTATAGCCCGGATTCAATAGCTCTTCCGCCCGGCCCGACATCAAAAGCGAGTCCACACCCGCATCCGGCTCATGCGCAGCAAATTCCAAATACATTCGATCACCCTCGTCATCTACAAAAACAGGTATGCGTTGACCTTCGCGCCATAATTCCCACGCTCCGGGCTCAATATCCTCCCAGGGAATATCCGTTTCGAGTAGCACCTCCTGAGATAATCGGTACACGCCCGCCTCCGTTATGGGGATATGATAATACGATTGATCGGCATTCCACCAAGCCTGCTGTGCAACAAGGCTAGATCCCAAACACCATAAAATTGAAATAATTGCGACCCGCATTCTAATTATTTTCAGTTTCTCAATATATCTACTTTTTCCAATCATCACAAGCATATTATGTGTTTAGTTTCTTAAATGTGCATATAATGACTAATAATTTGGGCGGTCCGCCCTCAGAAGGGACCACCCGCCAGCCAGGCCCCTTCTTCGGCCGGCGCTATGTTCGGGGCTGTCGGTCCTTACGCCCTCACCTTGCAGGCTCGGGCTTCGGACGCCCGCACTGCGGCGGGCCCCAAGCTCTCGGTCTCCCGGCCTCCCTGGCCGCTCGCCCGGAGCCTACCAGCGCTACCGCGAAGAGCTCGGTCCCTCATAACTTATACTCGCGGCCACAGGGTAATGATCAGAAAATGGCAAATGTCCCACTTGATGATGCTTGGTTTCCCAATTCTCATCGTGAAAAATATGGTCTATCCGTAAAAAGGGTAAATTGCCGGCATATGTCGAAGAAACACCACGTCCCTTCTTCTTAAACGTATCCGTATATCGCACCCTAAGCTTTCGGTATATAAAAGAATGTGGGCCTTCATTGAAGTCCCCGGCTATAATGACAGGATATGGACTTTGCTCTGCATGTGCTATCAAAACCTCCAATTGTTCCGCTCGCTGTTCTGCCGTTCGTAAATACAGGCGAAAAACCTGTTTGATTTTCTGCATATTTTCACCTTTTGCCATCTCATCCTCCTTCAAAAAAGGCTGCGTAATGTCGCTGACCTGATTAGATTGCAAGTGTACATTGTACACTCGAAAAGTAACATTCTCCCCTTGCACATCAGCATAAATAGCGCCATTAACTGAATTGCCAAAATCAATGCAGCCCGTATGAACGAATGGTCTTCGGCTCAAAATGGAGGGGCCCCGGTTCTTACAGCGATGACTGTGCTTCAGGCGTTCGAGACCCGGGAGAGGATAAGTGATGTTTTTGACATTCTCCTGAAGACATACAATATCCAATTTGGGGTATGACTTTAGGAATTTGTTCCACTCCTCAATTTTCTTTGCCCAATCCGCCTCTTTCTTCTCTTCTTGAATTTCGCGACCATGGTGGATATTATATGTCAAAACCACCCAGTCATCTTCACTCTGCTCAAAAAAAGTGCTGTTCCACTGCAAAAAATGAGTTGCGCTGGGCCAACTTAAGAGTAAGCACACCAGAGAAATAACAACATACTTCTTGAAATGCCAAAGCCAGAATGCCACGAAGAAAAGATGAAGAACGATGGTATAAGGAAACAAAAATCCCAATAGGGGGAAATAGGGACTAAATGAAGGCGGAACATAAATTGAAAACAACACAATCATCGTAATAAGTCCGAGCAGGCTATTGCCAATGATTGCGATGAGGTGTAAGATCTTCACGGACAGACTTATTTTTTTGACGCCTGATAAAGGAACTCTTTTTCTTCCTCAGAAAGGCTATCATATCCCTTTTGTGAGATCTTATCTAAAATAGCATCTACCGTTTCCTGCACATCGGCTTCTCGTCCGCTTTTAGGCTGCCGAGGTTCTCCTCGCATATCATATACACGGGCCTTCGACTTTCGGCGCTTTTTGGGTCCTTCGAGAATGGCCAGCACCATATTTTGGACTTTCATTACCGGCTTGCCAATTTCCACCCCTGATCGCAAAGCGTAAATGTAAAACCAGCCCATGGCCGCACCTCCGAGATGAGCTACATGGCCGCCCACATTAGTCGATCCGGCTAATCGGAAAATATCTAATAGCAAGATCGCGAGGACGATATATTTTAGCTTTACACTTCCGATAATAAGCAGGCGCATCATGTAATCCGGAGCGATAACCCCTGCGGCTAAGACGATAGCCATAGTGGCTCCTGAAGCCCCAATCGCATAAGAAGTTCCGGATATATAGCCCAGTGTAGTAGCTGAAAGGACAAAGGCTATGCCGCCGAGTAATCCACCATAAATATAGATGGGAAGCATGTGATGGTCTCCGATCAGGTCGCCGACGATGCGGCCAAACCAATAAAGAAATAGCATGTTCCATAAAATGTGCCAAAAACCATCGTGGACAAACATATGGGTGATCCAGGCCCAGGGGTGGGTGAGATTATGCATCCAGTCATTGGAAAGAGCAAACACATTGCGAATACTGTCGTATAAGCCCGGTGCTGCACCGTGCAAAAAAACGTAAAGTAAATTTAAGGCTATGTAGACAAATAGGTTGATGAATATCAACCGGGTAATCATATTTCCCTTTTGAAATTCATTGCGTACATCCTGTATTATCGATTGAAACATTATTCTTATTTATCCTAAAACAGTATAAAGGTCGTTAAAAGTTTTCAAGAGTACAGGTTTCCGTCACTTTTCCAGTAATATAGGGTCAAAAAGCCAAAAAGGGCCCCTCCAACGTGGGCAAAATGGGCAATACCTGACCCGATATTCGCAATACCTAAAAAAAGCTCTATCGCTCCAAAGATCAAAACAAAATACTTTGCCTTCATCGGAATGGGTGGAATTAACAACATTATGCGCGACTCCGGGAACATGAAACCAAAGCCCGCCAGCAAACCAAAAACAGCTCCACTAGCGCCCAACATAGGTATATTTTCGGAATATACAGGCTCTCCCATATAATTCAACTCAATGAACTTAACGCCCAAATACAGAGCCAGGGCTCCCAAGCCCGTTATAAAGTAAAATTTTAAAAACTTTGATCGCCCCCAGACCGATTCCAGTGCACTTCCGAACATGTACAGGGCAAACATATTAAAGAAAAGATGCCCGATACTGGCATGCATAAACATGTGTGTGATAATCTGATACGGGCGAAAGAAAGGCGATTCGGGGTAAAACATCGCTAAGCTTAAGCGTTGCCAATCCCCTAAATTGTAATTATCTCCTGCAATGAGAGACATGGGGCTTTCGGGCCCCTGCCCCAAAAGAAATAGGGTGCCAAAGTACATCGCAATATTAATCAGAATCAGATGTTTGACCGTATCAGTTATTCTTAGCATTATTGTTTTTTACTGAATTTCTTTTGTAAATCTTTCAAGGTATAGGTGATAAAACACGGTCGACCGCCCGGTGAATAGGTCGGCTCCTCACAGGCAAACAATTGGGACACCAAGTGCTCTATCTCTTCTGCTGCCAACTCCTTGCCCTTCTTTATGCAAGACGTTCGAGCCAACATCGTAGAAACATTTTGATCGATTGATAGTTGGTTATCCTGGTCATTTTTATAATCATCGAGCAATTGGAGCAGAATCTGCTCACCGTCGGAATCGAGTAACCCCATGGCTGGCAAACCCTGTAAAATAAAGGTATTGGCACCAAAAGGTTCAATATCGAACCCCAGAGAGGTCAAAGTGGGTAACATTTGCTCAAATATTTGCGCATCTCCGGCAGAAAACTCTACTGTTGTCGGATACAGCTCCCGCTGTGTTTGAACATCTTGCTCTTCCAGCATTTTCAGATACTTTTCATACAAAATGCGCTCATGTGCCAGAGATTGATCAATCAACAGAAATCCGGATCGAATCGGGCTAATGATATAAGAACGGTGAATTTGATAAGGCGCAGATATAGTAGGCTCAGCAAATAACTCTCCCTCAGATTCGGAGTCGGGTTGCACTTTACTGCTGAGAATAAACTCGCCGGCCGCTCTCTCCTCGTCGGGCTGAGGGCGCACCCCTTCGAGAAATTGTGCCCAGTCCTCATCCGATTGCGATGGCTGTGGCGGGCGTGCCTTTCCTTTTGATGAGGTCGAGGAGCCAGAATCACCCTGAAAAAAGCGATTTTCAGATTCAAAATCTAAACTGGGCATGACCTGAAATTTACCCAGTGCATGGCGCACAGCAACCTTTAAGTAATTGTAAATGGCACGCTGATTCTCAAATTTAACCTCTTGTTTGGTCGGGTGGACATTCACATCCAGCTGCGCGGGATCCATTTCCAAATAAATGACATACACCGGCTTGTGATCTTTGGGAATTAAGCCCTCATAGGCTGACTTTAAAGCATGAAACAGATATCCACTTTTGAAAAATCGACGATTGACAAAAAAATACTGCTCTTCAGGTCGCTTTCTACTTTTTTCCGGTTTGCCGACATACCCTTTTATCGACACCATCTCTGTGGACTCTTCCACAGGCAGAAGAAAGCTTGCCCAGTTTTTCCCCAGCAAATCAACGATTCGTGGCTTTAAGCTCTGTGCGGGCAGTTTGAAAAGAGTTTTTTCATTGTGGGTAAAGGTAAATGCGACTTCGGGGTATGCCATAGCTACCCTGCGAAACTCCTCCTGAATATGTTTGAGTTCTACAGGATCACTTTTTAGGAATTTTCGCCGCGCGGGCACATTGTAAAATAAGTTTTTCACCTGAATGCTTGTTCCTGCAGGAAAAGCGCACTCCCCCTGTTTTTGAACTTCGGATCCCTCGATGACAATATGTGTCGCCGCTTCTTGCTCACGGGTCCGCGTTTTCAATTCTACCTGTGCGACGGCAGCAATGGAGGCTAAAGCTTCCCCCCGAAAACCCATGGTTCGAATATCAAACAAATCAGCCGAGGATTTTATTTTGGATGTGGCGTGTCGCTCAAAACTCAATCGGGCATCCTGCGGATCCATTCCAACTCCATCATCAATGACCTGAATCCGGCTTTTACCGGAATGGGTAACAATAAGCTCAATCTGTTGGGCATCGGCATCAATCGCGTTTTCCAATAACTCCTTGACGATAGAGGCTGGCCGCTGGATAACTTCACCCGCGGCTATTTGATTGGCAATGGAATCGGGTAATAATTCAATCATTACTCTATGGCAGTTTCAATGGCAGGCAAAAACTGAATAAATAGGAAATATGTCAGTCCCACTAATAACATGAGAATGACTAAGATACGGATATTGCTCTGGCGATTAGCCCGCCGACTGATATTGCGGTGTTTTTGATACCGGCTTTTATAGGATTGAGCTATGCGTGACTTTGAATCAGCCATATCAATCTGCTTCTCACTTTTAGCCGCCTTTACTCGTTTCTGCAGATCCTCTTTATCAGGGTCGTAGTGTTGCGGAACGTATTGAAAGCGCAAGTGTCCGGGCGTTCGAAATAGGTTTAAGCGAAACATTTAATTTTGATTTACCAAGTGGCAAGATACCAATTCCTGCTATGACTTCCAATTGATTCTTGAGTTGATGAAAATACCAATATTCTCATTTTTATATGGATAAGACAAATTAAGATGTACTTTTGTTATTCATTATACATCCATCGGCATGAGCGACCATATTGAACACGAATGCGGACTGGCCTTTATCCGTTTGCTACATCCCTTATCGTACTACTACGACAAATACGGAACGAATTTGTACGGCTTAAACAAGTTGCAACTCTTAATGCAGAAGCAACGGAATCGGGGTCAGGATGGGGCCGGCCTTGCCACTATTAAGCTGGATGCCTCACCAGGTGAGCGATATATATCACGAAAACGATCCAATAGCCCAAAATATCTTAAAGATTTATACACCTCTGTGTTTAGCTATTTTGATGGCTTAAGTCCAGAGCAATTAGCTGATAGTGAGTATCTAAAAAAGAATTTGCCTTTTACCGGCGAGGTCCTTTTGGGGCACCTACGTTATGGTACCCACGGCTCCAATAGCATAGAAACCGTGCACCCTTTTCTACGGCAAAACAACTGGATGACGAGGAATCTGGTCATAGCCGGAAACTTCAACTTAACGAATGTAGACGAGCTCTTTGATGAATTAGTCCAACTGGGTCAGTTTCCTAAAGAAAAATCGGATACTGTAACCGTCCTGGAAAAAATTGGTCATTTTTTGGATGATGAGGTTCAGCGATTATACAATTGGTTCAAACCTGACGGCTACTCTAATCAGGAAATTAACCAGCTCATATTTAAGCATTTAGACATTCAAAGAGTGATGTCCCGTGCTCACAAAAAGTTTGACGGCGGTTACGTCATGGCCGGTATGGTGGGGCACGGCGACGGATTTATATTGCGCGACCCCTCCGGCATCCGTCCCGCCTTTTTCTATCAGGACGATGAGGTGGTGGTCGTTGCTTCAGAGCGTCCGGCTATTCAAACCGCCTTTAATGTCTCTGTAAATACCATTCAGGAAGTGGCGCCCGGCCATGTGTTGACCGTGAAGCGCGATGGCAGAGTTTCTATGAAACCCTACATGGAGCCGTTAGAGAAACACTCCTGTTCTTTTGAACGGATTTATTTCAGTCGGGGCACAGATCGCGATATCTACATGGAGCGCAAACAGCTGGGGGCTCAGCTGGCAGAGGAAGTGTTGGAAATGGTTGATTTCGATCTGGAGAATACTGTATTTTCATACGTTCCTAACACTGCAGAAACAGCGTATTATGGCCTCATTGAGGGCATTGAGCATATATTCGACGATCGGAAAGCGAAACAAATTACCGATTTGAAAAAAGTGACGCCTAAAAAGATACGCAGCATTTTGCAACAGCGTCCACGCGTGGAAAAACTGGTGGTCAAAGATGCCAAAATGCGAACATTTATTGCGGACGAGGTCGTTCGGGGAGACATGGTTTCTCACGTGTACGACGTAACGTATGGGATAGTCAAGAATGGAAAAGATAGTCTGGTATTGCTCGATGATAGTATCGTTCGAGGAACCACGATGCGGGACAGCATTATAAAAATTGTAGCTCGATTGAACCCCAGGCGAATTATTGTTTTGTCCTCTGCGCCTCAGATTCGATACCCCGATTGCTACGGCATTGATATGTCTAAAATGAATGATTTTGCGGCATTTCAGGCCGCAATTGCCTTGCTGAAAGAGCGAGGCGAGTTATCCCTTTTGGATGACATTTATAAGTCGTGCAAAGCTCAGCTAAAACTACCGAAAGAGAAAGTAACAAATGAGGTGAAACGCTTATACGCCCCCTTTAGCTATGAGGAGATTTCCAAAAAGATCTCAGAGATTTTGCGACCTGCCGACCTGGACATTCCCGTCGATATCGTTTATCAAACACCGGAAGGTCTGGCGAAAGCCTGTCCTCAACATACGGGGCGCTGGTACTTTACAGGGGATTATCCAACCCCTGGAGGTAATCGGGTCGTAAATCGCGCGTTTATTAACTTTATGGAAAATAAAAACGAGCGAGCCTATTGAAAAGGTTGGTTAATTTGTTGCATCCTGGGTAGTGAATTATGCAGCTTAGCTCGATTGTTATCCTTTTCACAACTGCCCCTTGCAAAAACCAGTAGCTGGAAGTTTACGAAACTTAACTACTTCGATACCACCTCTATGCCACGGGCCATGGTTTTTTCAATATCTTGATTCACCACTACATCCCCGCTCTTCAAATCATTCACCTGTTTCTGGATGACCTTGTTTTGTTCATTACCCCAAAGGACCAAAAGATGCCGTTCTGGGTTTCGGTTCAGAAATGACCGGGACTCTGCCACGATGTCCTCATCCCAATTGATATGACGGAAACCCACAAACGGCTGATATTTTATCTTCTGATCATGGTAGAGAGTATAAAACCGCAAAGTGGGAGCGCCACTATGATTGACAAAAACAGCGAAAGACGAGTCTGCTGGTAGCGCAATTTCATCCAGCACCTCCCGGGTTTCCGCTATCAGGCAGTGGTTCTCCGGTAGCATATACTTCCATCCCGACATTTGAGCCCCCACAAAAAGTGTACTAAGCAGGAGGAGAGTCCGTCCCGGCGTTCCTGCGGAATTCCACAGTGCTCGGAGACCGATGGCCATAAGGATAAAAAATAGGGGCGCAAAAAAAATGAGCAGCCTTGGAATGAATGAATAATAATGCAATAACGAAGCGACAACAGCGCATATCCCCGGAAAAATCAGAAGGATTAAGACTCCGGCCTTATTTTTAGCCATGGAAATGATCCCAGCAACTGCAGTGATGCCCACCCAAATAAAAACAATAACTGTTTTCCCAATAAAAACTTGAATGAGACCGGAAATAATTTTACTGTTCTGGATCCAACTTTCCTTTTGCCATAGAGCATAATCGAAAAAATACTGTTCATGGTAGCTTTGCAAATAATCCGATTCGGCATCACTTTTAAGAATGGTAAAAAAGTAAAATAAAAACTGGGCAATCCAGATCAGAACGGGAATCGATAAATAAGGTAAAAGAGCCGAAGCCTTTTTGTCCTGTGCAGACTGGTAAAGATAATACATGCCAATGGACCCTAAAACAAAGACGGAGGGCATCGAAGTCCAGATGGCAGCTGAACCCAGCAAGGTCCAAAATAGAATTCCTTTTCGGGTCAGAATAAAGGAATAATGATACTTTAGGGTGACTAAAATGAATAGAAGACTGAGCATAGCATCTGTAGTATACTGCTTGAGTAAGTCACTCTGAAAAATCATAATGTGCGAGATGCCGAATAGAATGAGAACGATGCCGATATATAAATAAGGCAGCTGAATCCGGGATTGACGGCATAAACGAACAATGAGATAGACACTCATAAATGAAGATATTAGTGCCGGCGCTCGCAAAGCATATTCATTCATGCCGAAAATAAAGGTGGATAGTTTGACCCCTGTGAGAAAGAGCGGCGGAGCATACTGCTCGTAGTCTAGGGATTGCCACAAACCCCAAAAATTTCGCTCAGCGATATTCATAGCC
>Ga0209931_1000185_pt1 | contig 36180 bp, 35 predicted proteins | sample SalPonR1_B_D1_MG_FD_185697 | JGI IMG/M metagenome (GOLD analysis project Ga0209931, IMG submission 185697) | Salt pond soil microbial communities from South San Francisco under conditions of wetland restoration - Salt Pond MetaG R1_B_D1_MG... ...
GTATAGTGCAAAAGCCTCAGTCAATAGGTTCAATCTCAATGATGCTGAATATACAAACGTTGAAATATACGCTAAGAAAACCAGTAATTAAAAGTACGCAAAACGCGGTATAAAAATCATGACAGACGTAGGTGTAGGTTTTGCAAAAATTTTTGTAGTTATATTTTTTCAGGTTTTAAAAGTCCGGCTCTTTTGAGTAATGCATCAGGATTTGGTTTCTGGCCTCTAAATCTTTTATATAATGACATTGGTTCTTCGGTACCGCCTTTTTCTAAAATATGGGTTTTAAATGCCCTAGCAGTTTTAGCATCAAAAATGCCATTGTCTTTAAAAGCCTCAAACGCATCAGCATCAAGCACTTCAGCCCATTTGTAAGAATAATACCCCGCAGAATACCCGCCTTGAAAAATATGCGAAAAAGCTGTACTCATACAGTTTTCTTCAACATCATCAACCAATTTTGTAGGTTCAAAAGCGGCTTTCTCAAAATCTTTTACAGTTTTAATTTTTTCTGGATTTGTATGATGCCAGGCCATATCGAGTAGTCCAAAACTGAGCTGTCTCAAAGTTTGCATACCTTCGTTAAAATTGGCAGCGGCTTTAATTTGATTGACGTATTCTCCCGGAATGGGTTTCCCGGTTTTATAATGTTTAGCAAACAAGTCTAAAGCTTCTTTTTCATAACACCAATTTTCTAATAATTGACTTGGTAATTCAACAAAGTCCCAATAAACCGATGGTCCGGACAGGCTCCTGTACTTGGTGTTGCCCAACATGCCATGTAAAGCATGACCAAATTCGTGAAATAGAGTAGTGACCTCATTAAAGGTTAATAAAGCAGGTTGGGTTTTAGTCGGTTTGCTAAAGTTACAAACAATAGACACTTGAGGCCTCTCATTTAAAGTCTCGGTTTTAAACTGATTTTTATACAAGGTCATCCAAGCGCCATCGCGTTTGCCTGGACGTGGATGAAAATCGGCGTAGAAAATCGCTTTAAAGTTTTGATGGTTGTCGTAAACTTTATAGGTTTTGACCTCATCATGGTATTTATCAATAGTATTGACTTCTTTAAAATTTAAACCATAAAGCTTATGGGCAATCAAGAATACGCCATTAATAACTTGATTGAGTGGAAAATAAGGTTTTAGTAATTCGTCGTCTAAATTGAATTTCTGTTGCTTGAGTTTTTCAGTATAGAAAGCGATGTCCCATTTTTGTAATTTATCAAGACCGTCCATGTTTTGAGCAAAATTTGAAAGTTCTTCAAATTCTTTTTGTGCCGCAGGTTTTGCTTTAGACAACAAATCTTCTAAGAAGGTATTCACTCTAATAGGAGATTTTGCCATGCGTTCTTCAAGAATATACTCGGCATGAGTTTCATACCCTAAAAGCTGCGCCCGTTCATGCCTCAATTTCACAATAGACTTTACAATATCCTCGTTGTTGTTGTCATTATTTTGGAACCCTCGTTTACCAAAAGCCAGCGCTAATGCTTTTCGAAGCTTTCGATTTTCACAATACTTCATAAACGGCACATAACTAGGATATTGCAACGTAAAAATATAGCCGGATTTATTCTGTTCTTTGGCTAATTCTGCTGCTGTTTCAAGTTGATTTTCGGTAAGGCCTTTAAGTTCAGATTTGTGCTCAACCTGCAATTGATAAGCATTGGTTTCTGCCAAAACGTGTTGACCAAATTTCAAACTCAGTGTTGAAAGTTGGTTATCTATCTTACGTAATTTTTTCTGTTTCTCCTTTTTTAAGTTAGCCCCATTGCGCACAAAACTTTTATAGTGTTTATCTAATAGGGTTTTTTGCTCCGGACTTAAATTGAGCTCCTTTTTTTGCGTGTAAACCTGTTTTACAACTTCAAAAAGTTCAGCATTGGTCATAATGTCGTTTTGAAAATCGCTTAACCACGGCGAAACTTCCTGGGTGATTTGCTGTATGTTTTCATTGGTTTCAGCCGAATTAAGATTGAACAAAATTAATGATATCCTTTCCAATTGATAGCCGGCATGGTCTAAAGCTTCAATGGTATTTTCAAAAGTTGGGGTTTTCTGTTGAGCGATGTCATCTACTTCCCGTTTTGCATTTTCAATAGCTGTTTTAATTGCGGGTTTAAAATGTTTAGGTTCTATTCTAGAAAAATTTGGGGTGTCAAATTCCTCTAATAATGGGTTGTCTGTATTCATAAATTTATTCGTATTTTTTAATTTCTTCTGTGGCTTCTAAGATGTTGTAATTCTTCCAAATCTCAGGATTATAGGTATCTAATTTTTCCTCAAAAATATAGCTATCAGGATCAAAATTGATGTTATTTGGGTCAATATCTTCTGTATTAACCACTAGATATTCGCTCTCTCTTACAGAATTGCTTTCCACATGTAAAGAAATTTTAAATTTAACGCGCTCATCCCTGTCCTCATTATTTTCTTTTAATACAAAACTTCGGTCAAAATACACATACTGATTGGCACTTGACTTATAAAGCAGTGGTGTATATGTTTTATCTCTATTTCTTTTAAAAATGTACTGGTATTTGCTGTCGTACACTCTATATTTTACACCAAGCAAAAATTTGAGATTAACTCCGGCTTCCTTTTTACCTTCAACCAGCTCATATTCCAGTTTTAGTAATCCAAAATCTTCAGCATTAATAAAAGCCTTACCGCGATATTTAGCAGAATTTCTGCCCGGTTCAAAATTAATAATATAAACAATGTCATCATTATAATAGCTCATGTCTTCTAGTCTAAAGTCATACTTTCTGCTTTTTTCAAACATTTCCAATGAGCCGAGACTATGGGCTTTAGATATAATTTTAGCCGAGGTTTTGGAATACCTGTTCTTTATGGTGTCCTTTTTTTTGGGATCATCTTCCACAATAAATTGGGCTGTGCTTAAAGAATCTTCTACTGGTATAATTCCGGTTCTCACTTTAAACGTAGATTCGGTATTCAGGGCCTCAATAAGTTCTTTAAAAATGTTATTTTGGATGTTTTCCATAGAGTTGTCTTTATCTTCATTGATAAGATAGGTGTTTTTTATATATTCTACGGCAGAAGAATCCTTAAGGTAATAAGTGTTGTAAAGCACATCTCTAAAACTGGAAGATTTTTTTCCTTTAATTTTGTTGAAATAGGCTTCAACTTTTTCATTAAATTTTTTCCGTTTAGACCTGGACATGAATGAAGATCTGTCGAGTTCAATTCCATTTTTAACAGGTTTATCAGTGTATTTACTTCTTGAAAAAATTTGAAATTTTGCCGGTGATACACGATGTCTAAGCTCAACACTGTCTTTAAAGATTTCAATGATTTCTTCGGCTGAATATTTATTGGCCGATACCACTACCTCATCTAACATTTCTTCCTGAACCTTCAGAAATACAGTATCTAAAGGTTTAAGTTGATCGGCTGATAATTTCAGCTTTTTGTACCCCAAACTGGAAAACGTCAGGCTATCTGTTTCGTTTAGGTTTTGTAAATTTATTTTAAAATAGCCGTCAGTATTTGAAATTACACCAGTGTTTTGAGTGGTATACACATTTGCAAAAACAACCGGAATGTCATTTTTTTGATCATAAATAATGCCTTGATAAGACTGGCTAAGTAAAGATTGAAATGATAATAATACTAATACCAGGAATAAAGTTTTCATGGAGTTTTTTTTAAAAATTAAATGTATAACTTGAGCAAGTAAGCAGGATTTAGATTAACTAAAGCTTAATAGAAATAGCGCTATTTTGTGTAGGTTTTATTGTCTTTTAACTTTTTGTTTTTATAGCTTTCACAATAAACAGCAACAATCTTACTACCATCTCTCAAGACAAAATGCTAATGAGGTCTAGATGAAAAACCAGTGTTACAATTTTGCCCCCATCAACTCCACTTTTTTTATATTTTGCCCGACTCCTACTTAGTGAAGCCTTTGGCTTTAAGAGTAAGTCATGTGCAAAGGTGTTAGCCTCATCTTTGATGATAATTGTAAGGATAAGGCTCTGCAGCTCCCGACCACGAATTTTGCTAAAATAGTCGATATTTTTCACTACTTTACCCAATCTTGCATAGGCAGGGGCTCACAAAGAAGACATATATTTTTAAGTAACTGAATATCATAATATAAATACATGTGTGAAACGCCTATGTCAGATAAAATGGGTATGCTACAAAAATAATTTAGTGTTGAGCAATACAAAACAATCTCAAAGTTATTTTTTCATTTTTTTAGCATTTGACTTGTAATACTTCTTGAAATAATCTAAATTTAGCACAAATTAAAATATTATGAAATCAATTATTTACATAGCATTTATTGTTTTTACCACAATTGGCGTATATGCGCAGGACAATAACGAAACTGAAATGGCAGAATCTTCAAAAGCCCTCGCCACCAAAATTAGTCAGGAGTTGAATTTTGACGATAATGAAACTTTGTACCTTTACAGAGCAATTTATTCAATAGAAAAAACGCGTCATAGAGCAGAAGAGCAATTAAGTGATAATCCGGAGCAACTTAGTGCCACCAATCAAAAAATAAAAAAAACATTTCATAAAATGCTAGCCGCAAAATTTTCAGAAAGTGAAATTGCTAGTATAAAACAGTTGGTAGGTAAAGCAGAGTAACATTATTAAAAATAAAGTTTAAACCTGTTGTTATCCAACAGGCTTTTTATGAGTATATTTTATGTTTTAAACCTGCTTTGAGATGGTGTATTTAAAAAAGTGAGTTGAACAAACTCCGTTTTTGTTTTCAATATAGGATGCTTTTGTTGAAGCCCGAACTAATCCTTGATTACGCATTATGCAATTGAAAAATCTAATATCTTAGACTTGTGTCTAATATAGCATTAATAGTCTGTCGACACGGCTCTTAAGCTCAACATCTGGTATTAGGTAAATCTTCTTATTATCTGCTTTGCCTGATTGTAATACGATGACCCAAAAAGATTAACGTGAACTAATACATAGTAGAGTTGCCACAGTGAAATTCGAGATTCCCAATGTTGTTGTAGTGGAAACATATCGTTATAAATGTCAAATATTTTCTGAGGATACCCGCCAAATAGCTTCATCATAGCCAAATCCATTTCTCTTGGAGCGTGAGCAATAGCGGGATCGAAAATACAGGCATTTTCATCCGTTGTAATAAGATAATTGCCGGACCATAAATCGCCGTGAATTAAGGATGCTTTTTCTTTTGGAATTACGTTTTCTAAAGTCTTATAAAATTGATCAATGTCTTTAAAATCGAAACCTTTTTCTCGAGCCCACTTAAACTGTGGCTCTAGCCTTAGGTTAATGTAAAAATCGAGGCTGTTGTTTTCTTGAGGTAAATTGTGCTGTGGTAAGCGACCAATGTAATTATTAAATTCAAGGCCGTAACGATCTGATTGATGTTTATGAAGTTTTGCTAATGCTCTTGCGAATGCTTCTGAAAAATTGTAACTGCTATCAGATGCCATATACTCTAGAATTAAATAGGTTTTATCATTATATTCTCCATATCCTATAACTTTTGGTATGATAAAACTTTCAGTCTTCGATAGCATGTCAAGAGATTTGGCTTCTACTTCAAACATTTTTGGAAACATATGGGCCACATTGAGCTTAATGACATAATCTCCATCTAAAGAATCAACTTTATAAACCTGATTGATGTCGCCACCTGCCAGCGGTTTAGCCTTGAGAATTTTAATCTGGTGTTGCTTACAAATCTCTTTTATGTAGGACATCATCAAGTATTATTTCGCACATAGGTTTCATAAGTAAAGCTATACTTATGCTTTTCATCTTTTGGATGTACTTGACTTTCAATTAATTTCCAAGTTTCAGGTTGAATTTCGGGAAAATAAGTATCTGCCTCAAATTTAGCCTGCACTCTGGTCAATTCTAATATATCGACATTTTCCATAAATTGACGGTAAATTTCACCACCGCCAATCACATAAGCAACATCCTGATCTTTAACTTTTTCTAGAGCTTCTGGTATACTTTCAACAACGATACAATGCTTATCCGGATAGTTTTCCTGTCTTGTGAGTACAATATGCGTTCTGTTAGGGAGTGGTTTGGGAAAAGATTCAAAGGTTCTTCTTCCCATAATAATATGATGATGGCTGGTTAGAGCTTTAAAACGTTTAAAATCATCAGGTAGATGCCATAATAATTTATTGTCTTTACCGAGTTCATTTAGTTCTCCAATAGCTGCAATACTAATTAATTTCAATTTTTATCGTTTTTCTTAGGGGTTTCAATGGCTTTTTTAGGGATTTCTGCATCTCCGGCATTCGTTTCTTCGAGGGGATATTTTTTGTCAACTTTAGCCTGTAGTTTTTTTAATTTTTTCAATTGCAATTCTACGAGTTTGTTCATGTATTTTTCTTCCCAGGCTCTGCCCATGAGTTTTTCAACAAAAAACACATTAATAGCATGGGCAATAAGAAAAAATGACCAAATTAATGTTGCTGACACATACCAGGGTAAACCAAAAGGTCTGAATTCATTTTGGTATTGTAAGACCAAATTTAGAAACATTAAAACTAAAGCCCCGGCAATGAAAAAAACCAAATGATACACCAATCGTTTCTTTTGCCTGATGCGACGATTTGCATTTTTAAACAATTCTTTTTGGTCTATATCCAAATCTTTTGTTGACATAATGTATTTTTAGTCTTTCAAATTTAAGCTAAATGTCTTTGAATATCAAATCTAATTTTCCCCAAACTAAAAATTTAACTTACCTCAATACAGCGGCTTGCGGTCTGTTGTCCAAAACAGTTTTAAATTTTAAACAGAAAGACCTTCAGCGGTTTTACCACCACGGAAGTGAATATCTAGCTGATGAGCACGAAATTTTACAACGAACCAGAGCTAAAATTTCAAATATATTTAATACTGATGTTGAAAGAATAGGTATGACGCCAAATTTCAGTTTGGCTTACAACGCAGTTTTAGACAGTCTTCCTTCAAAATCCCGTTTTTTATGTTTAGAAGACGACTATTTTTCGGTAGTGATGCCTATTAAATCGCGAGGATTTCAGCATCATAGCTTACCTATAACCGCTGAAGTAGAATCTGATATTTATGATTATGTCTCGAGGCATAAGCCCGATGTTTTGGCCTTGAGTTCTGTTCAGTATTTGAGCGGTATTAAAATAAGTTATGATTTTTTTTCAAAACTAAAACAGGACTTTCCTCGATTAAAAATCCTTGTTGATGGCACTCAACATTTAGGTACAGAAAAATTTGATTTTAAACAATCGGGGATTGATTTGTTGATTTCCAGCTGTTACAAATGGTTGAATGCTGGTTTTGGAAATGCTATTGTTTTAATTTCTGACGACCTTTACAGGAGTTTATCACCACAACAAGTGGGTTCTAATTCTTATGTAGATAAAGCAAATTTCAAACAAAGTCCAATGGGTTTTTTGGAACCGGGGCATTATGATTTAAATACAATTGGAGCTTTGAAAACCGCATTAGATTTTCATTACAATACAATAGGCATAGAAACAATTGAAACGCAAATAAAGTCAATTTCTGAAAAAGCTATTGGTGAATTAAAAGACTTAGGTCTTCTTGAAGAAAAGGTGATGCGCAGAAAATCACATTCAGGCATTTTTATGTTGAATATAAGTCAGGATAAATTTGAATATTTTCAACATGCTAATATTATTTTATCAAAACGCGGTCTAGGTTTACGTATTAGCTTTCATTATTACAACACATTTGACGATTTGGAACGATTAATAAGTGTTTTAAAGGCTTAATATTCAGTTTTATAAGGTTTTTGGGTTTTGTTTTTTTAGAAATTCTTTAAAAATTTTGCAACTGATAACGTTTGCGTAGTAAATTAATGTTGTGAAAATGTTATCAAACCACGATTATTCATAAAAAAACCATGATATCTATAAAATATGTTGACAAAATGCTTATAGTTATTAAATTTGTAGCAAAAAAACCATGGCAATTAAGAAACAATTTTTAAAGACAAAGCCTATTTGTAAAGTGACTTTTACAATAGAGGCTCCAGATGCAAAGAACGCATTTGTTTGTGGCGACTTCAATAATTGGAGCGAAAAGAAAAACGAACTTAAAAAGTTGAAAAACGGTAACTTTAAAGGCACAATTGACCTTGAGAAAGACAACACTCATGAATTCAAGTACTTAGTAGATGGTAATTGGATGAATGAGGAGCAGGCAGACAGTTTTAAATGGAACGATCTAGGTTCAGAAAATAGTGTTTTAGAAGTATAAGCACTTCCGATTTAAAACTTCAAAACAGGGCTAAGTGTCATTACTTGGCCTTGTTTTGTTTCATAAATCTGACTTTTAACCATTAACTGTATAAGACTTTATAATAGTTAATGATCTCAATCTCCTTAACTTCTTAATCTTGAAATAGGGCTTAGCCGCTTTGAGATTCAGTAACATAATACTTTTCTACCTCAATGTTTGCAAAGTTCGCCAAGTCTTGCGCTTTGCATAAGCTGAATTGAGAAAACCAGAGGGTTCAAAATAAAAAAAGCCAAGCGAAAAATTCGTTTGGCTTTTATGGTTAAAATTGAAATGCTGTTATACAATCATTCCTGCAGCAACTGTTTCTTTAGTAGTATCGTCTATAAGAATAATACTACCGGTGTTTCTGTTTTCTCTATAAGTATCAATCATTAAACGATGTGTTGTTCTAATTTTAACACGAGCAATATCATTCATGCTAAGGCTTTTGTCCTCTTCGTCTTTTTCGAATTTATTGATGTCCATCTTATACACCACATCTTTAATCATGGCTTTCTTTTCATTGCTGGTATGCATAATGGTGTACTTGGTTCTTGGTTTAGAGGGTGCTCTGTTTAACCAGCACAGCATGACATCAAATTCCTGGGATGTTTCAGGTTGATTGTTTTTTCTCACAATCATGTCTCCACGGCTAATGTCTATATCATCTTCTAAGCAAACCGAGACAGACATTGGCGCAAAGGCTTCCTCAACAAATTCAGTACCTACATTAATGCTTTTTACTTTTGATACAAACCCGGAGGGTAATACCGCAACCTCTTCACCAACTCTTAAAATACCACTTTGAAGTCTTCCGGCATAGCCGCGATAGTCTATAAAGCCCTCTCGCTGTGGGCGAAGAACAGTTTGTACGGCCAGTCTTGTGTCAATTTTATTAATGTCGCTGCTGATATGAAGCGTTTCAAGGGCATGAAGAAGGGGTGAATCTTTGTACCATTTCATGTGTTTTGAACGGTTTACAACATTGTCTCCATTTAAAGCACTGATGGGGATATAGCGCACATCTTTAATGTATAACTTTGAAGAAAATTTTTCAAATTGTCTTACAATTTTATTGAAGACCTCTTCGCTATGGTCAACCAAGTCCATCTTATTCACACACACAATGATATGTGGAATTTGCAGCAGAGACGCAATATAAGCGTGTCTTTTAGTTTGCTCGATAACACCATGTCTGGCATCTATGAGAATAATAGCTGCATTTGCAGTAGAGGCTCCGGTGACCATGTTTCGGGTATATTCCACATGACCAGGTGTATCTGCAATAATAAATTTACGTTTTGGTGTGGTAAAATACCTGTAAGCCACGTCAATGGTAATGCCTTGCTCTCTTTCGTCTTTAAGACCATCAGTAAATAAAGCTAAATCTACGCCATCTATACCTTTTTGTTTACTGGTGTTCTCTACGGCACTCATCTGATCTTCAAATATAGATTTTGAATCGTAAAGTAGTCGACCTATTAAGGTGCTTTTTCCATCATCTACACTTCCTGCAGTAGTAAATCTTAAAAGTTGATTATGTTTAATATCCATGTTAAATGTCTTTTTTATAAATAAATAATTAATGCGTGGTTTCTAGAAATAGCCTTCTTTTTTTCGATCTTCCATTGCTGTTTCAGAACGTTTGTCATCAGATCTGTTGCCGCGTTCTGTTTGTCGCATGGTAGACACTTCCTGTACTATTTTTTCTAAAGTATCTGCATCAGACTCCATACCGCCTGTTATGGTAATATCACCAAGGGTTCTAAAACGAATTTTCTTAGTAACAATCTCTTCATGGTCTTCTAATTTGAGGAACTCAGAATTTGGAATCCAGGAATCATTTCTCCATACCACTTCGCGTTCGTGAGCAATATATAGTGATGGAATAGAAATGTTTTCTTTTAAGATGTAATTCCATACATCCATTTCTGTCCAGTTACTAATGGGGAAAGCTCTAAAGTGTTCCCCTTCAAAATACTTACCATTCAGTTGGTTCCATAATTCCGGTCTTTGGTTTTTAGGATCCCATTGGCCAAAATCATCTCGATGCGAGAAGAAACGTTCTTTAGCTCTAGCTTTTTCTTCGTCTCGTCTGCCACCGCCAATAGCACAATCTATTTTGTTGTCCTCTATGGCATCTAAAAGGGTTGTGATTTGTAGTGCATTTCGAGTGGCGTTTTTTCCTTTTTCTTCGGCCACACGCCCTTTGTCAATAGACTCTTGAACTAAGCCTACAATGAGATTTGCGTCGAGTTCTTTGACTAAGTCGTCTCTAAATTTTATAGTTTCAGGAAAGTTATGACCTGTATCTACATGCATTAGAGAAAATGGAATTTTGGCAGGATAAAAGGCTTTTTTGGCCAGATGTGTAACCAAAATAGAATCTTTACCTCCTGAAAATAAGATGACAGGATTCTGGAACTGTGCCCAAACTTCTCTGAGGATAAATATCGCTTCAGATTCTAGTTCATCGAGATAATTAAGATAGTATTTATTCATCATTAATAATTTTAAAAATTAGATTTAATATAGTCAAAGACCTCTTTTGCGGATTCTTCAATGCTTTTGTTTTCTGTTTTAATTTGTACTTCCGGGTGCTTTGGCGCTTCATAAGGTGCAGAAATTCCGGTAAAGTTTTTGATTTCACCTTTTCTGGCTTTGGCGTAAAGTCCTTTAACGTCTCTTTGTTCACAGACTTCAAGCGGCGTATCTACAAAAACCTCTATAAAGTCTTTTTCGCCAATGATGTCTTTTACAATTTTTCGGTCTGCAAGCCTTGGAGACACAAAAGCAGCCATACAAATTTGGCCTGAATCGACAAACAACTTTGCAACTTCTGCAATTCTTCTCAAATTTTCGGCACGGTCTTCAGCTGTAAATGTGAGGCCTTTATTGATACCTTGTCTTATATTGTCACCGTCTAAAGTATATGTTTTATACCCTGATTTAAACAATTGTTGTTCAACAGCGTTGGCAATGGTCGATTTACCCGAACCGGAAAGCCCCGTAAACCATAAGACAAAACCGCGCTGTCCAAGTTGTTTTTCACGATCCTGCCGAGTAATGTTATAGTGATGAAAAACAGTATTGTTATTCATAAATCAAGCTTTAGACACTAAAAAGTGTTTGTTTAATAAATCTTCTCTGTTGTAAACCATAGGTTTTTGCGTCTCCTGATCTATCACCTGTAAACCTACTGCTTCACAAATGGCTTGGCCGGCAGCAGTATCCCATTCCATGGTTGGTGCAAACCTGGGGTACACATCGGCTAAACCCTCAGCGACCAAACAAAACTTTAAAGAGCTTCCTTTAGAAACAATTTCAACAGGTTTATGTTGTTTGTTTTTTAAGTCGCTTATGAAGTTTTCAGTCGCTTCATTCATATGAGACCGGCTGCCAACTACTCTCATTTTATCAGCACCAACCGGATGAAGTACTTTTGCATTTTTGAAGTTTTCTTCAAAATTTTTACTGTGATCCCAAATGAGTTTGTAAGAGACATTTTCATCTACAAGTCCAACGAATAGTTCTTTGGTTACAGGGACATAAATGACCCCAAAAAGAGGCTTTTGATTGTCGATTAAAGCTATATTGACGGTAAATTCACCATTCTTTTTTACAAATTCTTTGGTGCCGTCGAGTGGATCTATAATCCAGCATTGCTTCCAGTGTTTGCGCTCGTCGTAAGTTTTGTTTTTATTTTCCTCACTAATCATGGGAATGTTCAAAGGGTCTAAAACGTCAACGATAGCCTGATTGGCTTTTTGATCTGCTAAGGTCAAAGGAGAATCATCACCTTTATACTCAACTGAAAAATCGGTGTCGTAAACCTCTAATATTTTCTCTCCACCCTTAATAGAGGCTAATATTGCTTGTATGTATATATTTTTCATCTTATTAATTTCGATGCAAACATACAATATTTTTTATTCCCTACTAATTTGGTAGAGATTAAATTAAGGTTAAGCCTATTTTTTTAGAACTATTATTAATTTTTCAATTTTTTGTCACGTATTTTTTAACTATATTGGTCAATAATAAATCTTTTAATCATGTTTGATAATATCATTAATATAATCATTGCGATACCCATCATCTTTTTAATTCTAAAAAGTTTTTTTATCGTCAAGCAACAAACTTCAGGAATTGTTGAGCGTTTAGGCAAATTTCAAAGTGTCCGGGGATCTGGATTCCAACTCAAAATTCCTATTATTGACAGCGTTGTAGGCCGAATTAATCTCAAAGTACAACAGTTGGACGTTTTGGTTGAAACCAAAACTAAAGATGATGTTTTTGTCAAGTTAAAAGTTTCGGTACAATATATGGTCATGAAAGACAGTGTATATGATGCATTTTATAAATTGGAAAGTCCCCGCGCACAAATCACCTCCTATGTATTTGATGTAGTGCGGGCTGAGGTGCCAAAAATGAAACTCGATGAGGTTTTTGAACGCAAAGACGATATAGCTGTTGCCGTAAAAGGTGAATTGAATGAAGCAATGCTAGATTATGGTTACGATATCATTAAAACACTTGTCACAGATATCGACCCTGATGAACAGGTAAAAGAAGCTATGAACCGAATTAATGCCTCAGAACGCGAAAAAGTAGCTGCTGAATTTGAGGCCGAAGCAGAACGTATAAAAATTGTTGCTAAAGCCCGTGCCGAAGCTGAAAGTAAACGCTTACAGGGCCAGGGAATAGCCGACCAAAGACGTGAAATTGCTCGAGGTCTTGAAGAAAGTGTTGATGTCTTAAATAATGTAGGAATTAACTCTCAGGAAGCCTCGGCATTGATTGTGGTGACTCAGCATTACGACACTCTGCAATCTATTGGCGAAGAGACAGATACAAATTTGATTTTATTGCCTAATTCGCCTCAGGCCGGAAGTGAAATGTTGAACAATATGATTGCTTCTTTTACAGCTTCAAGCCAAATAGGCGAAGAGATGAAAAAGAAAAACAGAGAAAAAGGAATTGGAAATCAGAATGATGTGTAAACAATCAAAATCAAAATTTCTTTTCTTTAACCTTTTTTTAATAGTGCCCCATTTTAATTTTTTTTAAATTGGAAATTCAAATTAAAAATTTAAATATCATGAAATCCTTAAAGTCCATTTTTAAATTAGCTCCTTTTGTCTTAGTTTTATGTTTGGCATTTAATACTAACACAATTGCACAAAATGAAAAAGCCACCTCACCTCAAATTGCCGGTAATCAAACTGAATTTATCATAAATGAGCTAGATCTTGACGCTGCAAAAGCTAAAGATTTAAAATCTATTAACGATGCTTATTCAGATAAAATGAAACAACTGATGAAAAAGGGTTCAGGGGCTTCTGAAGAAGAAATTGAAGCCTTAAAAAGATCTCATACTAATAAAATTAGATCTGTTTTGGATATAGAAGAATATGAAAAGTATTTGCTGATGACGGCCAAACTTAAGAAAGAAAAAGAGGCAAAGGCTATGGATAAGAAAAATAAATACTAGCTAATCAGCAGAGACCACACAATTTTGAATGCGAAAATTTTAGGTTAGAAATTAAAACGACCACAGCAATATGTTGTGGTTTTTTTGATTTATAGGGCTACTTGAAAAAAAGCTTTATGACATTCTAAACGCAGACACTCCTCTTCAGCATTGATAATGTCGAACCCGCATTATGCATTAGAAATCATTCTAATGCATAAACGAATACCGAACGTTATTTTAATCCCGATTCTCGGGACAAGTTGTTTCTCGTTTCTACGAGTTACTTAAAATTTACATCGGCACAAAGTAAGAATACTCTACCCGCTGTCCGAAGTTTGTAACTTCAGACTCTCCCTTTATTTCTGCTTAGCGAAGCATACAACTATGCTCACTCCTTTTCATAATTAAACCTCTGTAGATTCAAACTTCAGAAATAAAGACACCTAAAATTCAAATCTAAAAAAGTTCGCTTTAAGTTGCATTTGAGCAATTTCACCGTTTTTTTTAAGTTTATACATTAAGAATTAAACGACATTGCAAAAAAAAACATCATGAAACCAATGCAATCAACATTTCGTATCTTATTTATTTTTTCCGTTTTACTATGGTCATGCCAATCGGAAGCGCAGAGACCAAAATTTCAAAAGCTTTCACCTGAACAGATTGCAGAAAAACAGACTGCTCGCCAAATTAAAACACTGGATTTAAATAAAGAACAGGCTCAAACATTAGAAACTATAAATTTTAAATATGCAGAATTATTACAGGCAGAAATAAAAAGCCGTCAGGAAAGCAGAAAAGCATCTTTTGCTAAAATGAAAGACATTATCGAAGCACAAAATGAAGAGGTCAAAACCATTTTATCTGAAAATCAGTACAGCAATTATATTGCACTAAGGAGACAAAATTTAGCTAAATTGAGAAAAAGACGAATTGAAAAAGCTTTAGCAATACAGGATAATCGAAAACAAAGCATAGAAGCCCTTAATCTTTCAAATACACAAAAGGAGAAACTCAAGTCTATTAAAACGAAGTACGCCAAAGAAATGAAAGCGCTTAGAGCGCAAGACAATGTTCAAGGTAAGTTAAAAGAATTTAAACGTTTGTCTGAGGAACAAGATAAAGAAGTAAAAGCTATCTTGTCTGAAGAGCAATTTGAAATGTATTTAAGAATAAAAAAAGAGAAACTACAAAAGCGAAAATCTAAAATGAGAAAAAATAAAAATTAATTCATTATCATGACACCAAAAAGTAAATAGTCCTGAGCATTTTATTTGTTTCCTAATTAATTCTTCAAATACTGATAATCACTCACCAATTCGTTTTCTATTTTTTCCTTTGTAACGTAAATGCATAAAACCATGTAGAAGGAGATGATATCTTAATACAGCCCGCGCTTTCAGTCGAGGGCTTTATAAAATTTCGGGATAAATTTTCTGCATTCACTTATAACCTTATCTAACAAATTGTATATTTGGAATATATAAACTTCTTATAGATGTTCCTTTTACTGGTTTACCTGTTTATTGCGCTTTTTACATCGTTTTTATGCTCAATTATGGAAGCTGTTTTATTATCCTTACCCATTTCCTATTTAAAATCAAAAGCAGAGCAAGGGGACAAAAGTGTCATAAAGATGATCAGCTTTAAAGAAGATGTAGATCGGCCGCTATCAGCCATTTTATCTTTAAATACTGTGGCACACACGGTTGGTGCTGCCGGTGTTGGAGCTCAGGCTACTGTTGTTTTTGGTGAAGCCTATTTTGGAGTGGTGTCTGCTGTGTTGACCATTCTTATCTTAGTATTTACTGAAATTATTCCTAAAACAGTAGGTGCTAATCACAATAAATCTTTGATGAGCGGAACCACAAAGCTTATTCAAATAACCATTATTATTACTTACCCTTTGGTCTGGTTATCTTCAATAATCACCAAATTGATCACTAAAAAGAACCCGGAACCCACCACGAGTCGTGAAGAAATTTCAGCTTTAGCAAGCATTGGTACTAAAGAAGGTGTTTTTAAGTCTAATGAAAACACCATCATTCAAAACTTAATTAAGCTCAAGAACTTACAACTCGAAGAAATCATGACCCCGCGAATAGTTGTAGAAACAGCAGATGAGAATCTTAGGCTCGGGGAGTTCCTGGAACAAAAGGAACGCTTTCATTTCTCAAGAATACCAGTTTATGAAGAGCATAAAGATAATATAACTGGATATATCATCAGGCAACAGGTATTTGAACGCCTTATAGAAGAAAAACATGATTTAAAACTCAAAGATATCAAGCGACCTATTTTAAGTTTTTCTAAAGACACCACTTTATTTGAAGCCTGGGAAATTATGCTTCACAAGAAAGAACATATTTCTACTGTTCTTGGTCCTTATGGTGGATTAAACGGCATTGCAACTTTCGAAGACATCATAGAATCACTCTTAGGTTTCGAAATCGTAGATGAGACAGATAAGGAAGTCGATATGCAGGAATATGCCAAAGATCTTTTGAAAAGAAGAACAGATAAAAATCCAGAAAAAAAAGACAAAACCAAGAAAGACTAAAACTACCTTAAAATAGTGGTTAATCTAAAATTTTAAACACGTGAAGTTTGCAATCTCTATCATTTTGTTTTAGGCAGTATTGATTTTCATGCGCAAACTACCGTAGAAAAAATAGGTGAACAGTAGACTCTAAAAGTTGAAGGAGAACCATTTAAGGTTAAAGGTGCCACTTTTGGTTATGATGAGGATGTCAACAATTACGATAAATATTTTCAAGAGCTCAATTTTTTGGGTGTAAATACCATCAGGACTTGGGGTGTTGGAGAACATACAGCTTCACTTTTAGATGCGGCTCAAAAATACAACATTAAAGTGATGCTTGGCATTTGGATGCGTCATGGCAGACCGGGCATGGAGGCTGATGATAGTTTTGATTACCTTGAAGACAAAGCCGGTAAGGAAGACATGTATAATAATGCTGTAAATATTGTTAAGAAATATAAAGATCATCCGGCTGTACTGCTTTGGGGCGTAGGTAACGAAGTTTACCTCAACACTGCGACAGACGAAGAAAAAATGGCTTATTCTAAATTGCCGGAACGCCTATGTAGCCAGATTAAAACTTTAGACAACACCCATCCGGTGGCTTGGGTAGCAGCTTGGACATTTGGTCTGAAGCGGTGGGAAGAATATGTACCGCCTCTGGATATTTATGGTTTAAATAGCTATGGACCGGGAGTCGGAGTCTTATCTTCTGAACTGATAAAAAGAAATATCGACAAACCATATGTGATAACAGAATTTGGAGTGATTGGAGAATGGGATATGCCAAAAGATGAAAACAACATCACCGTAGAGCCCTCAGATCAACAAAAGTATGATGCTATTGCCAAAGGCTATCATAATTGGATTGAGAACAAAAACAATTGCCTTGGCGTTTACGTGTTTCACTATGGAGACAGCGACGAATTTGTTGGACCTTGGTTATTGACACATTTTAAGGGCAATACACGTCCACAATATTGGGCGATAAGAGAAGCTTATACAGGAAAACAACCCATTAATCAGGTGCCGGAGATTGAAACTTTGGAATTATTAGAAAACTCAAAAAAAAGTGGCAAATGGGTTTCAGTTAATCTTAAGGCCAACGATGTAGAAAGCGATACACTTTTAGCAAAATTTTACTATAACCAGCGTACCGGAAGCAGAAAAAGACCTGACCAGCTTACAGCTTTGGAACATAAAGGAGATTTTTCAAATGGATTTGAAGTAGAACTACCGCCGGAGCACGGCGCCATAAAAGTTTATGTTGTTATTACGGATGAATACAAGAATGCAGGAATTGCCACCACTTCAATCAATGTGGTTGATAAAACCACCGAAAAGCGTCAATACCTGGTACCACGAGTAGAACTTCCTTTTTACGTTTATAAAGATAACCGGGATTTACCTTATACGCCGTCGGCATATATGGGTGATTACGAAGCTTTAACTGTAAATTTGAACCATAAAGAAGTTACCCATTCGGGAGAAACAGCGATAAAAATCAGTTACAATGCGTCTACGGGTTGGTACGGTATTGGGTTTGTTAACCCCGCCGATGACTGGGGTGATATTCTTGGAGGTTATAACATTAGTGGTGCTGAAACCTTTGGTTTTGTGCAAAGGCTAATATTACAAACCTTAAAATTAAAGTGGGCTTTGGTTTAATTGATGACGATAAAACATATCCGGATACAGCAAAACAAATGCAGGAAATCGTACTGACTAAAAGTTGGCAGGAATTTACTATAAAGACAAAAAGATTAGATTTGAGTTGCATTAGATCCGGTTTTGTGTTATTTTCAAGCCCGGAGGGTTTTGACCATGAAATTTATATTGATGATATTGTATTTAAATGATTAAATTTGGAGTAGAATACGTTTTCTTAAGCATTGAATCCATAAAAATGAAAGCTAAAGATTTTTCCGATCTATCTGATGATGCCTTATTAAAGCAGGCTAAGTTTCACAAAAAGACCAAAATTTACGATGCAGTCATCGTTGGCTTTTTGATTGGAGTTTCCATTTATAGTATTATCAATAATGGGTTTGGAATATTGACTTTTCTTCCACTGGTGTATCTCCCTATTGCCAACAGAAATAATAAATACAGAGCAAAACTTAAGAAGTCTGTAGAGGAACGTGGAATGGAATGGTAAACCAATAGCGAGCTGTTTATAGATTCTGTAAACTCAACCTTGGTATTTAGATAAACTTCGAAACCAGGCTCTAAAAACTTTCAAAATTGAAAAATCTTACTTTACAATTATTTATGCTAAATTTTAAATCCAAAAATCAACTTATGAAAAATTTTACCATCCTTTTCGGCTTTGTGCTGTCTTTACAATTACAAGCTCAAAACCTTACGGGATATACTTCAGAAGATGCCAATGCGCAATTCCAAATAGAACAACAATTTCGCGCTTCTATAGACAGTGCCCGATTTAAAATGCACTTGAAAAAATTAACGACAAAGCCGCATTTAGCAGGAACATCCAATAATGAATTGGTGAGAGATTATATGTATGAAAGTATGGCTAAAGCAGGTTTGAAGGTAAAAACTTATCCCTATGAAGTCTACATGCCTGATGGCCCCGGAGAATCTTTACTCGAAATTATTACTCCGGAAAAGATTGTATTACATCAACAGGAAGATGTGTTGGCAGAAGACCCATTTTCAGACCATCCGGACTTGTCCAAAGGATGGAATTCTTATTCAGGGAGCGGTGAGGTTACCGCAGAGGTAGTTTATGCCAATTATGGCACCAAAGCCGATTTTGAAAAACTCAAAGCACTTGGCGTTGATGTGAAAGACAAAATTGTGATTGCCAGATATGGCGGAAACTTCAGAGGCTATAAAGCCAAATTTGCAGAGGCTCATGGTGCTGCCGGCCTTATCATATATACAGATCCCAAAGATTCAGGATTCACCAAGGGTCTTGTATTTCCGAAAGGTATATATTATAATGATAGTGCTATTCAACGCGGATCACTGCTCACTGTTGACTGGACAGGCGATCCGCTAACCCCTTATGAAGCTGCTCTACCCAGAAGTGACAAAAACTCACCAAAGCGCTTAGACCCTAAAAACGTAGGTTTACACAGTATTCCGGTTACCCCAATTTCATACGGTGCCGCAGATCATATTTTTAAATACATGAGAGGCGAAGCCGTTCCTCAAAATTGGCAGGGTGGCTTGCCCTACACCTACAGAGTCCAAGGCGGAAAGGATTTGAAAGTTCATTTAAAAGTCAATCAGCCCAAAGCTTTTAAAACGGTTTATAATGTCGTAGGCACTCTCAAAGGAGACACCTATCCTGATGAATGGATAATCTTAGGATGCCATTACGACGCCTGGGCTTTTGGAGCAACTGACCCAAATTCCGGGACAGCCATGCTGCTCAGTTTGGCTGAAACTTTAGGCAAGATGGCTAAGGATAAAAAACGACCCAAACGCTCTATTCTCATTGCCCACTGGGATGCAGAGGAACACGGTGTGATTGGCTCCAGCGAATGGGTAGAACAATTTAAAGACGAGCTTCAGACCAAAGCTGTAGCCTATATTAATCTGGATGGCGCGGTGTCCGGCAAAACTTTTAGTGCTGCTTCATCACCGAGTCTAAAGACAATTTTAGCTGAGTCCACCAAAGCAGTCAAACACCCTTATACCAATCAAAGCGTTTACGAGCAGTGGTCGAAAGACAAGCCGGAACCGCCTATTGGAAATCTCGGTGGCGGTTCAGACCACATCGCATTTTATATGCATGCCGGTGTACCTTCTTTGAGTGCTGGTTATCGCGGGCCAACCCAATACCATACCAATTACGATGATTTTTACTTTTATGAAAACTTTGTGGACCCTCAGTTTCAAATGGGGCCAACTTTAGAGGCGGTGATAGGAACTTTAAGTCTTCGCCTGGCAAACGCCACTTTTCTTCCTTATGATGTTGTAAAATATGCAACAGATTTAGAAATGCATTTTCAGAATGCTGAAAAGCAGGTTGGAGAAATAGATAGTAATTTTGAAGCTTTTCAAGCTTCAATACAAGCCATTACAGAACTTAAAAGGACAGCTTATGCAGTTGAAGAATTACTGCAGGCGCAATTGAATGCAAAAGTATTGCAAAAGAAAGCCATCAAAATGCTTAACCAAAAGCTAATGGCTTTAGAAAAAAGCTTTTTGGATGAAAAGGGTTTGCCGTTTGGCGATTGGTTTAAATCGCTTTACGTCTCATCGGACCCGTTTAGTGGTTACGCTTCTTGGATTTTGCCGGCTATTCAGTACCAGATTGAAACCAAAGACAATTCAAAGCTCAACTATTGGGATGAAAAGTACGCTGAAGTCATTATGGATTTGAATGCTAAGATGGAAGCGATTCTGAAGTTGTAATTGAGGATTATTACTTTGAGGCCATTCCGATTGGTATCTCAACGAATGAGGCAGTCCTGGATTATTTGGAAAACTTATTCACTGTTTAGTAGAACAGTTTCCTGCAAATTGATTTGATGGGGATCTCGATACAGTTTTGTTCGTGCCTCACAAAACCACTCGATCTGACGGGGTTTTTTGGAACAGTTTTGTTCGTGCCTCACAGAATACCTTGGTTTATCAAAGATTTTAAGATAACTTCAAGCACCTAATATTTCAATATGCCATATAAAAAATTCTATAAGGATGCTGGTCTTGGTTTAATTTGTTTAAGCCTCACAATACGAGTCGATTTTGGGAATATATGTTGTTGCCTTCACATCGAGCCCGCCTGCAGGCAATGGCAGGTGATTTATTTTGAGACCAGAAGAGCATAATAAATTGTATCGGGATGTAGTTATGTTTTCATTCTTTCTAAAATATAATGGCACAGGCGTTTCTGTATAGATAATTGAAATTTGTTAACATACTCTTTTTCTAGTTTTCCTTTAAGCCGAGGCGATAAACTTTCCAAACTATTTTCAGCTCAAATTGTCAGAGGTTGCTTCGTCGCTCCTCGCAATGGCGTTTCCAGAAGTCAGTCCTTCAAACTTCTAACTTTTACCAGCTTGACGCCAGAGTATAACAAATATCCCAAAGGTCCAAACATAAAGCAAATAAACAAACAGGGAATAATCAGATAATGATTAATCTTATGCTTTTGGGCATTATTTACAATCCAATTGCCAACCAGTAAATCAAATACTAAGTAATGCACCCATCCTGTGAGTACAGCTTTATCAGAGGAAAACATGGCTTTTACACCCTCCAATTTGCTAAAGGCCTCCATGTCTATATCGCCTAAACTGATGATGACATAAAAAGTATATACCAATGCCATTAAGATTGCAAACCCATATATCACCGGATTGCGCCAGGATTTTTTATAAAAGAAAATTAAAATAATCCAAGCAGGTAATACAATGGTATTAACTATTTGAAATATAATTGGTGCACTCATTTTTAAATTAATTTAAATTAAACCTTGTCTTTTGCTCGTCTTTTGCAGATACAATTAATATAAAATAGTAGAAATTACTCGTAACTTTAAATTTCAAAATATAAAAATGGCGAATACTATTGCATTTTGACATATTAACCCTCTTTAATCTGCTCATTTTTTTGATTCTGAGTTTGCTTTATACTATCGGCTTTGATTTGGTCTTTAAATTTGAGCTGTAGTTTTTTAATTTCTAAACTATCTAAATCTTGTTGCAAACTGTCTTTTTGAAGTTCAAGGTATTGTTTGTAACTCAACGTTTCTAAATCTTTGGTTTTTCGACCAAGTTTAATTTTGGGGTCATCGCTATCACCAACAACTTTTAAAGGAATACCAATAATACCAAATGGTGGTAACCCTAAACGCATCCTCAGATTTAAATCCCCGTCAAAGCTGGTTTGACCTTCGGTTTTGAGTCTAAAGCCACGATGCTTGATTTTAAATTCGTCTATATTGATAATGTTATCCTTTATTCGTGTGGGAATGATGACTTCATTGAGTTCCGGGGCTTCAATCGCTGAAATATCAGTTGATTTTGAAACTTTACCCAAAAGTTTATAGCCTTTAATCTGACCGTTTTTAACACGAATCACGCCGCGGCCTTCGAGTGAAGGATAAATTGGGGCCATTTCAGCATCTAAAATTCCTTTGAGTTGATATTCTATCCCTGCAATTCCTTCAGTATATGCCGCTGGCTCTGCTATTGTTCTAAATAAAGGAAGCTCCTCGTAGGCACGATGAATATCAAAATGTTCTAAGTTAATATTAAATTGAAATTGGGCTTCTGTCGGGCTAACAGCTCTATACAACCCCTTCATTTGGGCTTTGGCATCAATCAAACTCAGGGTTGAAGACTCCAAAACAAAAGTGGAATCTCTTATCGCTAACTTAGCACTAGAGTTGTATAGGTTTATAGAATCGTAAAGTATATGTTTTACATCTATTTTTGTTTTTAAATTGACTCGGCTTGGCACTCTAAGCACGCCATAATTGTCAGTATCTGTGCTATCAATTATTTTAGAATTATCTTCAATCGATGGATAACTTGGAATAAATGCATTGAGATTAATAAAGTCTGATTTTAAATTAATATCACCTTGAAGCGCTTTTTTTGAAGATACCAGGTATGAAATCAAATTTTTAAAATCTCCATCAAGACTTACGTCTGAAGAATCATATTGAATTTTAAAATTTTTAAATGAAGTTTTAGTATTCGTAAACTCAAGTTTACCATCTTTAAGTAGAATTGGTTTAGGATAATTTTCTGATTTAAAGCTAATATTTCTAAAGACCATATTACCGGAATGCTCAACTTGATCATAATTGGCATTTTCTAAATCACTTTGCTGCCCTTTTAGGTTTAAGTTTGCTGTAATATAACCTTCAAGTTGTTGATGGTCTAATCCAAGTAGTTCATAAAAGTGATTTAAGTTAAATTGGCCTTGGGCGGTAATATCGTATTTTAAATCTTCAAAGTTTTCAAAGCTGCCTTGAGCTGTAAAGGGTTCGCCTTCAAATATAAAATTCAAATCATTTATTTGTAATTCTGCATCTTGATATGTTCCCGATGGGTTTTTAAACACCATATTAGCGTTTAGACTATCAATAGGTTTAGGATAGAATGGCGTTTTAATTGATGCATTGTAAATATCAAATTGGCCATTGCTTTTTGGAAATATATTTTGTTCTGGAATTTGATAGCCTTTAGTTTCTAAATACATACCAAGATCTCCAGTCATTTCTAAGCCATCAACACCAATTGCATTAGACAAATCTTGTAACGTGATGTTACTTTCAATTTTACTATCTATGTATTTTCCCTTTTCATCATAAGTTTCTTTATAATAGCCAACCAAATATTCATCATTAAGGTCAAAACGAAAATTGTTTATGTTGATATCTGTTCTGTCTAGATTGAATTGTGGTATAAACACACTGGCATCAATATTGATATTTTGAAGCTTTTCGGTAGTGACCTTGCAATCTATCTCACCTTCATCATATGTAAAGTCTAAAGCCAAATCGGGGTAAATATTTTGTTCAGCAATATAATTCCCTTTGAGTTGAATACTGGTAGATGAGACGCCTTTTATATTGGTTGTTTCTCGCCACGCATTGTATTTTGGTGGTAAGGCTGTAATAAAATCCCTAAGCTTTACATTATCAAAATTGGTAACAATGTCTATAAAATAGCCATCTTTTAAGATACTGAATTCTCCTTCAAAATCAAAGGGAAGTTTGTTGATTTTAATTTTATTTTTTTCAAATAAAAACGTCAACTTATCGGTATTGATTATACTTTTGACTTCGGCATCAATAGATTTATTTTCAAAATAAACGATGTCATCATACTGCATTTTAAAAGCCTTAGCATAGAAAACCGAGTAAATATCTGCTTGAGATGTAAACATTGATCCGTCACCGGTAAAATTAAATCCATTGAGCTCAATTTTAATTTTTGAAGCTTGGTCGTCGTAGTACAAATCTGAGTCGTTGAGTTGAATTTTATGAATTTGGAGAAGAAAATCTTGATGAGCTTCAGACCCGGTGTTTGATTGATTTGATGTTTTGTAAATATCGTAATTTGATTTCCCTAAAGGACCAAACTTTAAAGCCACATCAGCATTTTCGCCTACAATAGCATTGATATTAACATCATTTGAAAAAATCAAATTAAAAATATCGACTTTACAATATAATTCATCAGCTTTTATGAGATGTTCATCTTCAAAAGGAGCAGAAGCATCAATTTTGATATCGTATATAGAAAAAGTAAGGGCCGGAAAATGTTTAAAAAAAGAGACTTCGGTATAAGAAAACGTAAATTCGCTTGTTAAAAGTGAGTTGAGGTTGTTCTGAATGGCCTTATCAATATCATCAGCAAATATTTTAGGGATAATGAACATTAAAATCAGTAAAAGTACGACGAGTCCACCAATACTAAACCCCGCAATCTTTAGCCACTTACTTAGGCTTCTTGCACCTTTTTTCATAAATAAATAATATAGTTTAAATCTATAAAATATTTATAAAATCAGTTTAAAGAAATTGTGATTATTTAATTCAAATTATGTATTAGAGCATAATTTGTACGAAGTGCCGACGAAAACCATGTTTTATCGGGGTTTGAAAATACTGACATTTATCGTCAGTACCTGTGCTGACATTTATCGTCAGTATAATCCGCGTTTAATACAATACGACTTAGATTTATAAACTAAAAACCTTACAAAGCTTTTATAGCTCTGCAAGGTTTCCATTTTAGAAAATAAATAAGACTAGCCCATAAACGGATATCTATAATCCGTTGCCGGCACAAAAGTCTCTTTGATTAGTCGCGGAGAAGTCCATCTCAGCAAGTTCAGTTTCGAGCCTGCTTTATCGTTGGTTCCACTTGATCGTGCACCACCAAATGGCTGTCTTCCGACGACGGCACCTGTACACTTATCATTGATATAAAAATTACCTGCACAGTTTTCTAATTTTTTAGTCGCTAAAGCAGCCGCATAACGGTCTGTAGAAATGATAGAACCCGTTAAGGCATAAATGCTTGTGTCATCAACTAAATCTAGGGTTTCTTCAAATTTATCATCATCGTAAACATAAATTGTTAATACGGGACCAAACAACTCAGTTTCCATAGTTTCATACTTAGGATTGGTCGTGACGATCACAGTAGGATTAACAAACCATCCTTTTGATTTATCATAAGTTCCACCGGAAATAATTTCGGCTTCATCGCTATTTTTGGCTTGGTCTATATATTTAGCTAACTTATCAAAAGAACGTTCATGAATTACAGCATTGATAAAGTTTTTCATGTTGTCGGGAGGTCCTATTTTAAAGGATTCTATGTCTTCTATCAATAGTTTTTTAACGTCTGGCCATATGGATTTAGAAATATAGGCTCTTGAAGCAGCACTACATTTTTGACCTTGAAATTCAAAAGCTCCTCTTGCCAATGCCGTTGAAACAACTTTTGCATTTGCAGATTTATGAGCGACTATAAAATCTTTACCACCGGTCTCTCCTACAATTCTCGGGTAGTATTTATAGTTGTGAATATTTTGACCAATTTTAGACCAAATGCCTTTAAAGACAGTTGTACTCCCGGTATAGTGAATCCCTGAAAATTCTTCGTGAGCTAAAATGACATCGGTTATCATTTCGGGATCACCTATTATCATATTGATTACACCGTCAGGTACACCAGCTTCTTGAAAGACTTCCATTAAGACGTTTGCAGAAAATATCTGGCTATCGCTAGGTTTCCATACCGTGACATTTCCCATTAAAGCCGCACTGGAAGGAAGATTCCCAGCAATGGCTGTAAAATTAAAAGGTGTAATGGCATAGACAAAACCTTCAAGCGGTCTGTGCTCTACACGGTTCCAGGCTTTTTCATCAGATTCAGGCTGTTCTTCAAAAATTTCACTCATGTATTGCACATTAAATCTCAGAAAATCAGCAATTTCACATGCAGAATCAATCTCTGCCTGAAAAATATTTTTACCCTGTCCAATCATTGTAGCAGCATTGAGCTTTTGCCGATATGGACCTGAAATCAAATCTGCAGCTTTTAGAAATACTGCTGCACGTTGTTCCCAAGGTAAATCAGCCCAAGTTTGTTTGGCATCTAGTGCCGATTCTATAGCTTCTTCAACGTGTTCTTTTTTGGCGTTGTGATATACTCCAACCTCGTGCTGATGATCGTGAGGCGGATTGATTGGTTTTGTGTCTCCGGACTTCACCTGTTTACTTCCAATGTATAATGGAACTTCTGTTTGCGAGCTGTATAGTGATTTGTATGTGTTTAAAACTTCTTCACGTTCAGGAGTGCCTGGCGCATACGACTTAACTGGTTCATTTACAGCCGGTGGCACTTGAAAAAATCCTTTTCCCATAATTTGATTTATTTATTTTATTATTTGTTTAAAGATAAAAAAACTCTATGAACTCCTACATTAAAATTGATAAGGTTTTCTAAAAGTTGAACATTTGATTTTAACATAATTAATCCTAATGCTTTTAGAATTAAAATATGACCACACACTGGCAATGGAATGTTTGAAAATAATATTACTAAGCCATAAGATATGAAAATTAAGACAGTTTGATTTTTTGGGACTTAGGAAACATTTTTTTTGTAAAAACAAAACTGTGAAACATATAATCTTTAAATATAATGGGTTTTGAAAAAACAAAAACTAAAACCTATGTAGTGAAAGAATGTTATATCTGAACTCAAATACTGCTGTGGTCTTTGTTAAATGTTATAGAGACCTGTGGTATTCAAACTTAAAAATTATGCAAACTAAAGGACATTAGCTCGAATATTAGTAAGTTTGCAATCCTTAATCATTAGAAAATATTTAGACATGAGTAAATATGATATTATAGTAGTTGGAACAGGACCAGGGGGTTATGTAACTGCAATACGCGCTTCTCAGCTCGGTTTTAAAACAGCCGTTGTTGAAAAAGAAAGCCTTGGCGGCATATGTTTAAATTGGGGATGTATCCCAACAAAAGCATTGCTAAAAAGTGCTCAGGTTTTTAGTTATTTAAATCACGCTGAAGACTATGGACTGAAGGTAGAAAAAGCCGATAAGGATTTTAGTGCTGTCGTCAAGCGAAGCCGTAATGTAGCTGATGGCATGAGCAAAGGTGTGCAGTTTCTGATGAAAAAGAATAAAATTGATGTGCTGGAAGGTCATGGGTCTGTAAAGCCCGGTAAAAAAGTCAGTGTAAAAGACGCTGATGGTAACTCTAAAGACTACGAAGCCGATCATATTATTATTGCAACAGGCGCACATGCCAGAGAATTGCCCAATTTGCCAATTGATGGTAAAAAAGTGATTGAATACAGAAAAGCCATGACACTTGAAAAGCAACCTAAATCGATGATTGTCGTTGGTTCTGGCGCAATTGGTTCTGAATTTGCCAGTTTTTACGCAGATATGGGTACAGAAGTGACTTTAGTTGAATTTCAGCCCACTATTGTTCCGGTTGAAGATGAAGAAGTTTCTAAGCAATTTGAGCGTATCTATAAGAAAAAAGGCATTAAAGTGATGACTAATTCTTCAGTCGAAAGTGTGGATACTTCAGGTAAACAAGTTAAAGCGAAGGTTAAAACCAAAAAAGGCGAAGAAACCCTTGAAGCAGATATTGTATTATCTGCTGTTGGCATTAAAACCCATATTGAAAATATTGGTCTTGAAGATGTAGGAATCAAAACGGATAAAGATAAAATAGTCGTAAACGACTATTACCAAACCAATGTCCCTGGTTATTATGCCATTGGTGACGTTACACATGGTCCAGCCTTAGCGCACGTGGCTTCTGCAGAAGGTATTCTTTGTGCTGAAAAAATTGCAGGCCATAAAGTTGAGCCAATTGACTACGGCAACATTCCGGGTTGTACCTATTCTAATCCTGAAATTGCTAGTGTTGGCATGACTGAAAAGCAAGCCAAAGACGCCGGTTACGATATTAAAGTGGGTAAATTTCCGTTTTCTGCTTCCGGTAAAGCAAGTGCAGCAGGCACTAAAGATGGGTTTGTTAAAGTGATTTTTGACGCTAAATACGGGGAATGGCTAGGTTGCCATATGTTAGGTGCCGGTGTTACCGATATGATTGCCGAAGCTGTTGTGGCCAGAAACCTGGAAACTACCGGCTATGAAGTTTTAAAGAGTATTCATCCACACCCAACGATGAGTGAAGCAGTGATGGAAGCTGTTGCTGATGCTTATGATGAGGTAATACACTTGTAAAAACAACAGTTTTTAAACTATAACATCAACTGAAATCCAGAATTTCTATCCTTGAATTTCTGGATTTCTGCTTTATAAAATTTAATTTGCTGGGAGCAAATAAAATTTCTGAAAATGCTGATATCATTTTCTTCTTCTGTATTATTTAAGGCTTCAATATAATCAGATCGATCTTCAGTAAATATTTTTATTAAGGGTACGCCGTGATACATTTGGATATAATTCATCATCGATCTGGAAACCCGACCATTGCCATCGCCAAAAGGATGAATGTTCACAAGATTATAATGCAAATCTGCAGCTAATTTCAACACTTCGTGACTTGACAAGTCTTTTTTTAGTTTTGAATTGATCATTACAACTAAATCTTCTAACAGCTTAGGAATTTTAGAAAAATCAGGAAAATATTTTTTTTCAACATAAACCTGACCCTTTCTCAAATCTCCTTTGGAAGTGTCAAAATTACCTGAAATGGTGTGAACATCGCCGCCAGTATTTTTCATGACCAAACTTGCCGTTTGCTTAATTAGATCTATACTTATTTTTTCTTTTTTTAAGCTAAATTTTTTAAATAAAGTAAAGCCTCGTAATGGTCTTTGACCATTAAATGATCGGTGAGAGGTTTACCTTTGGCCGTTAAGTTATTTTCGAGCAAAAGTTTTGTATCGTTTTCAGAAAGGGAGCAACCTTCAATTTTAGTGGAATTATAGACAATTGAAATCATAGAAAACTTTTCATAATCTATTGCTTTTGATAAGCCTGAATCTAAATAAACTTTTCTATAAGTTGTTAAATCTTTCCACATGATTAATGCAGTAACAGGTTACTAATTGTGTATGCCAAAATTTCGTTATAATAATAAGGAGAAATAGTTTTTATTACTTAAATTTTTTCTTCCTTTTGAGTTAAAATTTATAATTAAGTCCAATGGTGATGGCAGAAAAATCAATGCCAATATTGACAACATTTCTTGTTTCTGTACCTTCTGCTGATGACGAGGATGTACCATAATCAAGAAAAGCCAAAACAGCCTCTAAAGAAAAATGTTTGGATACAAAATAATTTAATCCTGCACTTAGCCCGATATTAAAACTATTAGTGTCAAAATCAGATAAAGAATTTTTTGACCTAAAATAATCCAAACCTAATTGACCAAATACAGAAAACTTTTGTGCAGGGGTAAAATAATATCGCCCAAAAGCACCTGCACCATAACTCGCAACATCTGCTGTAGTACCAACGGCATTTTCAGATTTATTTTGCAAATAAGCCATTCTGCCTCCCAGAGCAATATTTTCTGAAATAAAAAATCCTACCCGTGGTGATATTTCAAAAATGCTATTTTCTAAATCACCTTCAGTTGCTGAAGCGACTCTAAAAGTACCACTAACAAATACATCTCCTTTAGTAAAGCCCTCGGACTGGGCTTTTACACAAACCACATTGAGCAACAAAATCAAGGTTGCTAAAAAAACATTATTCATTTGATCTGTTTAAATCCATAAATTAGAACGGTAAATCATCCTCCGGGTCTTCTTCGTTGAGGTCATCTACAGGTTCAAATTGATCTGCTGGGGGAATACTTGGGTCTTGGTTGGAGTTTACTCCAATTTTTTCAATACGCCACCCCTGAATAGAGTTAAAATATTTGGTTTCGCCCTGAGGACTTACCCATTCACGTCCTCTTAAATTTATACCAATCTTAACTTTATCACCAACAGTAAACTTATTTATAAGTTCAGTCTTATCCTGAATGAATTCTATGTTCAGAAATTGAGGATATTGTTCTTCTGTTGTAATAACAACTTCACGTTTACGGAAACCATTTTTCCCGTATTCCTTAGTTTCTCCAATAACTTTAATTTTTCCTTCTACTTCCATAATGCTATAATTTTTTTGATAATAAAACACACCAAGCTGCAAAGGTATCATCACTTTTTAAATAATCCTGAGCTTTGAGGTGTAATCCTTTTTTATCTGATTTTACTATAAATTCTTTTAAATTTTCTTCTTTCAAAAAAGCTTCAATTTCATGTTGATCTGGAAGCGCCTCTACATTACCCAACTTTCCTAAATCGTTTCCATTTAGAAATTTACTGCACTTCACTTCATCTGGCATTTGATCTATGCCTATCCCCATTTTTGAAAGGGGTTTGGGGACTTCAAACATTCCGCGGTTTGCTCTGGTGTACCAATTGCCTCCCATTCTGGCGACTTGGTCTATTTTATATTGGTCTATTCTACCGTGTTCATCGAAAAGATGTTCTGCTATATGCAGCTTTACAACTTTAGATATAATGAGATTTCCAGCACCGCCTTCATTGCCAAGCTTTATGATATCTTTTACTTTACACTCAAACTGCACAGGAGATTCTTTAACCCTGAAAGGTTTAACCAAATCTGATTTTAGCATACTCAATCCACTTTTTTCAAATTCGTTGACACCTTCAGGATATTCTGTACTGGATAATGACATCTGTTGTACAATCTCATAATTCACCACATTTATGACTACCTCTTTAGTGTCTTCACAATTAATCAGTGTATGTTTGGTGGTATTATTTCGTACCCGTCTGGCTGGAGAAAAAATCATCACCGGAGGGTTGGCACTAAACACATTAAAAAAACTATAAGGTGATAAATTGGGAGTACCGTCTTTACTCATGGTACTGGCAAAAGCGATGGGCCTAGGCCCGACTGCACCTAAAAGATGACCATGCAGTTCTTTGGTCTGAAGCTCAGATGGAGTGATGCTTTTCATTTTCGTCATAATACAAATTTAAAATATTTCATTTAGCATAGCTTAGTTTTAGAAAAATTTATGGGGTTTAAATAAATATCTTAATTTTGCAAAAAAATCTTTCTTAACCCTTAAAATCTGTATAGCATGCAACTGTACAATACTTTAAGTGCAAAAGAAAGGGAAGCTCTAATTGAAGAAGCTGGTGAAGAACGCCTTACGCTTTCCTTTTATAAATATGCACATATTGGAAATCCTGAACTTTTTAGAAATCACTTGTTTGTAGCCTGGGACAGCATGAATGTTTTAGGTCGAATTTACGTCGCTCACGAAGGTATAAATGCTCAGCTTTCTGTGCCTGCTAAGCAGTTTTTACACTTTAAAGATTTTATAGATCACATCTATTTTTTAAAAGACGTTCGCCTTAATATTGCCATAGAACAAGACAATAAATCCTTCCTCAAATTGAAAATAAAAGTTCGTCCAAAAATTGTGGCCGATGGCCTAAATGACAATACTTTTGACGTCACCAACAAAGGTGTACACGTGGATGCCCAAAAATTCAACGCCTTGATAGACGACCCTAACACCATTTTGGTGGATATGCGTAACCACTACGAAAGTGAGATTGGCCACTTTAAAAATGCGGTGACCCCGGATGTGGATACTTTTAGAGATTCTTTAGATATTATAGAGAAAGATTTAAAAGATCACAAAGAAGACAAAAATCTGGTGATGTACTGTACCGGTGGTATACGATGTGAAAAGGCCAGCGCGTATTATAAACACAAAGGCTTTAAAAACGTCTACCAACTCGAAGGTGGCATTATAGAATATGCCAGACAAGTCAAAAATAAAGGCTTAGAAAACAAATTTTACGGTAAAAATTTTGTGTTTGATCACCGGCGGGGTGAACGAATTTCAGAGGTCATAATTTCAAAATGTCACCAATGCGGGAAGCCCTGCGATACGCACGTGAACTGTGCTAACGAAGCCTGTCATTTGCTGTTTATTCAATGTGAAGATTGTGCCAAGACAATGGAGAACTGCTGTTCTACCAAGTGTCAGGACATCATTCATTTGCCCTACGAAGAACAAAAACGGTTAAGAGCAGGCAAAAAAAATAGCAATAAAATTTTTAAGAAAGGACGTTCGCCGGTTTTGAAATTTAAAGCAAACGCCATCGGATAATTAAAGCGCCTCAATTGAAATAAATTCATGAATTAGGGCATATTTAATTACACCGATAAAATTTTTTGAGTTAGTTTTATCCATTAAGTTTCGCTTATGCTGTTCAACAGTTTTAGGACTTATACATAATGTATCGGCTATTTGTATGCCGTTAAGTTCTTTGATGGTTAATTTTAAAACCTGCATTTCTCTTTTGCTGAAGGGATTTACGTCTACTGTTTTGACTTCAGTTTCCGGGTTGTTTCTGATGTAGTGTATTATTGAAGTAAGGTTTTTTTCAAAATAAAATCCATTCCTGCTTAGTTTTAAAATGGCATTTTTAAGTTCATGCGGTTCAGTATTTTTAGTGAAATAACCTTGTATGCTTAAGTTGAGTACCTTTCTTATAGTTTCTTTCTCGTCTAAATGGGTTAATACTAAGATTTTGATATCAGGATATAAATCATTCAATTTTTTACAGGCTTCAAAACCATCCATTTTAGGCATTTGAAGATCAAGCAGTAGTACATCTATGGCGGTTGTTTCAAGCTTGTTTAGCAAATGAACACCATGTTCGGCTTCAAGAACAACTTCCATATCATCAAAACTATTGATTAGAAATTTGAGACTTTTTCTAAAAAGAGCATGATCATCTGTAATGCCAATATTAAGTTTCATGATGCCTCTTCAATTTTAATTCTCAATGTATTACCTTTACCTGTTAGGGGCTGTTTTAAAACAGCATTAATGTGATTTAGCCGAGATAAAGCATTCCTCAAGCCCATTCCTGAAGATGTTTTGAGGTTTTGATAAAAATTGAAAGCAGTCCCATTATCTGAGATTTCAATAAGAATCTCACTCGATTGCTTTACTATTGAAATATCTATTTCAGTAGCGCTATTATGTTTCAATATATTTGAGGTAAGTTCTTGCAAAACCCTAAAAATTTGATAGGCCTCTGATGTACTTAGATTAGTATGGTCTACTTTAAATGTTGTGCTGATCTCAATTTCATTTAACTGTCTGGTTCTTTCAAAATAATCTTCAAGAGTAGGTATTAATCCCATAGACTCAAGTAATGGTGGCATCAGGTTATAGTTGATGTGGCGTACATTACTGATCATGGTATCCAAAGAATGCTTGACCTCGTGTAAAATCGATTTGTTATACTTATTTTTTTCTTTTTGGTCTAAAATATTGACGTAATTTCGTATAGCGCTTAAATCACCACTTACGCTGTCATGAAAATCTGAAGCTATTCTTTTTCTTTCTTTTTTTTCTGTTTCTAAAGTGGCTTTGAGTAAGTTTTCAGATTCTTTTTGCTTTATGCTACTTGTTTTTTTATGGTAAACCAGAGTGATAAATAGAAAAGCAATTGCTAAAAATAGCATAACAGAGGTGCTTATCCAAAACAATAATTTTAAACTTTCTTCATTTTCCATACAGAAATTATTAAAAACACCCTTAACAGCAGGGTAGCTATAAGGTTTACAATCCAAAAATCATAGGCATACATGTCACTACCAAAAATTAAATGGCTAGATAAAAATAAGAAAAAAGTAGTTGCATAATATATAAATATTCCTGCTACAAAATAGAATTTATCGCTGTTCCATAAATACAGAATATCAATGTTGCCAGACAATAGGGACTTACTTACTTTTCCAAAAATTTCTTTAAACCAAATGACAGAAAAGGTAAAAATAAAGATAGAAATGTACAACCTATTTATGGACGAGGCCACTAATTTATCTGGTTCTATGTAAAAGAAAGATATGCAATAGACTACAAAAAACAATATAAATGATATTTTCATTACTTTATAATACCTAGATGGCAAAGATTTGTAGAAGAAAAAATATACGATTGTAAATGAAAGTAAAGGGTAAAGTTGAAACCAATATTTTGAATCTATTCGTAATAGAAAGGTACCAAAAAACTCGTAACAAGTGGCCAGCGCTGTAAGCCATACAAAGGCTGTAATGGGATTATTATCCCATAATTTTCTGGTTTTTATGAGTTGAATACTTAGTGGTAAAACACCAATAAAAAAAACGATATACAATAGAATGTTGTACAAATAACATTATTTCATTAATGAAATTTTTCTGGAACAATTATCAGGACAGGGAATCAATTCCTCTCCGATTATGCCTTCAACCATATCTTCTCCCTCTGCATTAACACCAACTAAAACTCTATTATTTTCCTCAGTTTTAGTATCAAAGCCATTATAAATACGAATACCTATACAGTTTTTCTGTCCCATGATTTTTTTAATTAAATCTGAACCTATAAAATAAGCTTTGTTTGTCTTTGGTCTTTTGGATTGATATGCATGTGTTAATGCTATTGCTTGACTTTCCTTAATGGGGACTCCCGAATTCTTATCTAGTTTCATAATACTTTAATTTAGACAAATATAGAGTTTATGCATTAAAACATAAATACGGGAAATCCCGTATTGTACAGTAATTATTTTATTCATTAATTTGTATAACTTTGAAATTTTGAGTTAACTAACCAATCTAAATAACAAATATATTAGATTAATTAAAAGTACGGCTATTCCAATACAGTAATATCATGTTATTTGAATTTTATACCCTCAAGGATAACTAAAATTAAAATATACATTTAGTATTACAAAGAATCCGTTTTTGGATGTTGAGTATTAAAGCACAGGATAATGAAAATGATATTGAATTATTAATTAAAAATGGTCTTCTTTAACTATTAAATTTTTTGCGGTAATAATTTCTTTATCCAATTTTTTTAATAATTAAAAAGCGAATGAGTATTACTAACCCAATAGTAATTATTTTTCATACCCTTCATACTTAGATAAGCTCAGCATAAACTAAAGACAAAGAGGAAAATAGACGTCATAACCTTAGCTCGTTTGTCTAATCATTGGCTCAAGTTTAAATGCAGTTCTATGGCTCATTAATACATTTTAGCTTGAAATTTGGCATACTTATTACTGGTTAGTTGCGTAAAATCATAAAAATAAAAAAGCTTAAATGTGAAAATAATTGTTAATTTTGTAAAAAAATGTGAATTCTATTTAAACTTCTCAAGAATTAAACACTGGTTTTGAAACGTATAAGATTTGAAAAATTTTCTTTGAATTGGTATAGAGTAGCAGCATTGATATTTGCAATTGTTTTTATTGTTTTAGGCAGCGGTATTCTTGCTAATTTCAACAGTGCCATACTAATTATTATAGGTTTTGGTATTATTATCTTTGAGCTTAGCAGGTTATTTTGGTATAAAAACTACGTTAAAAGCAATACTAAAGGGGTTTATATCCGGATAAATTCTTCATTAGGTAAAGCATTTAATTTTAATGATATCATTAAAGTAAAAGTAACCTCACAAGAAATGATTATCACTTTAAAAGGAACAGTGCACATTATAAGTTTACATAGAATTGACAGAAACGACATAGACGATCTGGCCGACCTCCTGATCGATAATTCCGATGCTGAATACGTTAGTGAGGTCATGCATGAACAATTTTATAAAAAATCATAGAGGATGACCTTTATAAAAATTCTCTTTATTGGCTTATTTATTATACTTTCAAATACAGCTTTTGGACAAAATCAACAAGCTGAAAACCATATAGAAAGGGTCATATCTCAATGGCACAAAGCAGCAGCCGGTGCAGATTTTAAGACTTATACCTCTTTAATGACAAAAGAAGCTATTTTTATTGGTACAGACCCTA